>Ga0256868_10000232_pt1 | contig 33416 bp, 39 predicted proteins | sample RVTome_13_FD_187341 | JGI IMG/M metagenome (GOLD analysis project Ga0256868, IMG submission 187341) | Soil microbial communities from uranium-contaminated site in the Upper Colorado River Basin, Wyoming, United States - RVT92D227 HiSeq ...
AAGAAAACTAGAAGAAAAATCAACTGAAATTCAAAACCAACAAGAACAAATAAACTCATTACAATCAGAACTATCACAAAAAGAAAAAACACTAGAAGAATTTGCTACAAATACCGAGAGTAAAAACGAGCTTATACGTTCAAGAAGTAATGAACTTGAAAATAAATCACAAGAAATCCAAAAACTAAATAGTTTACTTGATGATAAAACAAGTCAAACACAAGAAGCGCTATCTTTTGAGAAAAAAACAAAAAAAGAATTTGAAAAAGAAAGAATAGAAAAAGAACAACTATTAGTTGCTTTTGAAGAACAAAAAAGAGAATTTGAGTTTTTAAATGAACAACTTCGAGAAAATGAAAAAGTAATAAATAGTCGAGTAAATGAGATAAATTCTTTTGAAAATGAGATTGAAAATATAAAAAACCAGCTTTATCAAAAGGAACAAGAAATTGGAAGTCTTAAAGAAGATATAAGAAAAAGCAATTTAGAGTTAAAAGATAAAAACTTAGAAATTGAAAAAATACAAAAAAATATTCAGAGAGAAAAACAAGATTTTTATGAAAAAGAAAGAGAGATTAGATTAAAAGAAAAGATAGAAGATGTTCCGAAGATAAAACTCGATGATAAATATAAGAGTGTTTTTAGAGAAATTAAAAGTATTGATGATAAAATAAGTGCACTTCTTATAAAAAATGGTATTGACACTATGGAAAAACTAAATGATACCTCAATAAAAGAACTTATTAAAATCAAAGGATTACATAAAAATATCGCAAAGCAGATTAAAAAAGAAGTAGAACTAAATATTAAGATAAAAAGAATTGAAGATGAAGAATCATACGAAAATATCGAAGAAAATCAATATATAAAACATGAAGATGATGAAATAGAAGAGCTAACAGAATGGGAGAGTACTAACCTCAAAAAAACCATTTAATAAACAGAGTATATTTTATGGCTATATGAATAATGAATATACTCTTTATGATAAAGAAATTATTAAAAAAATCTGTTAGCAAGAGACTTAGTTAGATTCTTTAGCAAATATGAAACTGAAGAGTCTAAATCAATTGATACATCAAATGGTTAGAGGTAGACTAAAATAAATCTGGTGTTTCCTCTATCATTAAAATAAAAAATTAAAAAAATATTTTTTATACAAAATTTTTTAACCTGATCTTTATTTTCAAGTTATTAATGATTTGGAATGGACCATTAAAAAAAATCAATGAGTATAGATATGAAATACCTCTTGATTATAAAGGAGAAAATAATAATCTTAAAATGAAAACTTCGGCAATAATTTATGTCGATGAAAGTATGATTTCTTCACTTCGTAAAGATAACGCTCCAGAGCAGACTGCAAATGTTGCTATGCTTCCAGGAATTGTTGGAAAATCAATGGCTATGCCTGATATACATTGGGGTTATGGTTTTCCTATTGGTGGTGTCGCAGCATTTAATGCCGAAGAAGGCATTATTTCCCCTGGTGGGGTAGGTTATGACATAAACTGTGGGGTCAGACTTATTCGAACTAATTTAAATGCTAGAGATTTTGATAAAAATAGTATAAGAAACCTTGTTGATGAAATGTTTAAAAATGTTCCATCTGGATTAGGCTCTGATGCAAAAGTTAAGTTTAGCAGAAAAGAACTTGAAGAAATTATGAAAACCGGTGTAAAATATCCTGTTGAAAAAGGATATGGTTGGAATGAAGACCCAAGTTTTCTTGAGGAAAACGGTTCTCTTGATTTTGCTGATCCTACTTGTGTATCTGATAAAGCAGTACAGCGTGGTCTTTCACAGGTTGGATCTCTCGGTGCAGGTAATCATTTTCTTGAAATTCAAAGAGTAGAAGAGATATACGATAATCAGGCTGCAAAAGTGTATGGTATTACGAATGTTGGTCAGATTTGTGTTATGATTCATACAGGTTCGCGTGGTTTTGGTCATCAGGTTTGTACTGATCATCTGCAAGTTCTTGAAAATGCTGTTAAAAAATACAATATCTGGCTTCCTGATCGCCAACTTGCCTGTGCACCTATTAATTCTAAGGAAGGACAGAACTATCTGAAAGGTATGGCTTGTGCTGCAAATTTTGCATGGGCTAACCGACAGCTTATTGTTCATTGGGTTCGTGAATCTTTTGAACGAGTTTTAAAAAACTCTGCAGAAAATATGGGTATGCATATCGTTTATGATGTATGTCATAATATTGCAAAAATCGAGGAACATGAGGTCGATGGTAAAAAAATAAAAGTTTGTGTTCATCGTAAGGGTGCTACTCGTGCGTTTGGCCCTGGTAGAACAGAAATTCCTATTAAATATCGTGATATAGGTCAGCCTGTTCTTATCCCGGGTGATATGGGTACGGAAAGCTATCTTTTAAGAGGCACAAAAGAATCAAGTGAAACTTTTAGTTCTACGTGTCATGGTGCAGGAAGACTTATGTCTCGTCATCAGGCTCTTAAAAATTGGCGTGGTGAACAAATAGTAAAAGAGCTGGGTAATAGAGGCATTTATATTCATCCGGCAAGTATAAAGGTTGCTGCTGAAGAAGCACCAGGAGCATATAAAAATATACAGAAGGTTGTAGATGTAGTAAATGGCGCAGGTATTTCAAAAAAAGTTGCAAAACTTAAGCCTCTAGGGGTGGTAAAGGGGTAAATAAACACCAATTAATTTTAAATGCTAGAAAGCTATATGAGGTATTACTTTAGGATGGTGATGCATGTTTGAGTGAGGATGAGGTTTATATCTGTGATTTTGAAGAAGTAGACTTAAAGGATGCCACAGTTATTGCGGGTTTTCCTTCTATTGGTCTTGTTAGCACTATTGCTGCTAATTATTTAATTGACGCTCTTAATTTAAAACAGATTGGTTGTGTTAGTTCCCCACAGTTTCCTGCGCTTTCAGTAGTTCATACCGGTGAGCCTTTATCACCAGTCAGAATTTATGCAGGTAATCACCCAAGTGCTGGTAAAATAGTTGTTTTTGTTTCTGAATTTAAACCAAAACCCAATCTTATTAACTCTATTTCGGAAGTTATTATGAAATGGGCTAGTAGAAAAAAATGTAGACTATTGATTTCTCCTGAAGGAATGGTTGTTGAAGGTAAATTAGAGGATGAAGAGGGAAACGTAGATGCATATGCTATTGGTTCTACTGAAACAGCTCGTAGTACACTTCTAGTAAAAAATATTCCTCAGTTTAAAAATGGTATAATTGCTGGTGTTTCTGGTGTTTTACTTAATATCGGTAAGCAAAATAGGTTTGATGTGATAAGTATTCTTGCTGAAGCACATCCTAATTATCCTGATGCAAAAGCCGCAGCAGCAGCAATTAATGTTATAGCACTTATTATAGGTATTGACATTAATGTTACGCCGTTGTATGAAGAGTCTGATCGTATTGAGAAGCAACTTCAGAAGATTCACAAGCAGGCAAAACCCATGGTTTCTGGAACACAGGCACCTCAGCCTAGTATGTATGGATAATAACAATTTTTTTTATTCTTTTTTTATTTTCTTGAAAAGAGTTTTTATAGAAGAGTTTGTTATTGCTGTCTTTATTTATGGAAGATATACCAAAGAGTCATCCTCGTTATGAATCTTTGATGACGAGAAAAAAAATTTCTGATGCTTTAAAGAAAGGACTTGTTCATGAAACCGGCCTTATTGCACATGGTCGTGGAGAAGCCTTTGATTATCTAATAGGCGAAAAAACTATTCCTGCTGCAGATGAAGCAGAAAAAATTGCTGCTGCGGCTCTTCTTATTGCAAAAAATCCTGTTATTAGTGTAAATGGTAACGTTGTAGTACTTTCCGGAATTGAGTGTATTAATCTTTCAAAGGAGATACCTGCAAAAATTGAGATTAATCTTTTTCATCGTACTGATAGACGTATGAGATTATTGACTAGTGAGCTTTTAAATTTTGGTGCTAGTAAAGTATATGGTTCCAGAGGGGATGCTCGGATTCCTGGTCTTGATCATGATAGAGGTATTTGTGATAGCGAGGGTATTTTTTCTTCTGATGTTGTTTTAGTTCCTTTAGAGGATGGCGATCGTTGCCAGGCTTTGAAAAATATGAATAAAATTGTTATTGCAATTGATTTGAATCCTTTGTCGCGTACTGCTAAAACAGCTAGTATTACAATTGTAGACAATGTTACTCGTGCAATTCCAAATATAGAAAAATGGGTTAAAATTTTAAAAAACGAGGATAAAAATTCTTTAGAGGATTTAATTTCTAGATGGGATAATCGTAAAATGATTCTGGAGGTTTGTGCTTTTATTTCAAAAAAACTAAATTCGTTGTTTTAATATGGTGATAATTATGAAAGATTTGAGAACTCATTATTCACTCGATGTTTCCGAAAAAGATTTTGGAAAAAAAATTGTTGTTGCTGGTTGGGTTGAAGATATACGTAATATCGGCGGTATTGCTTTTATTATTCTACGTGATAGAAAAGGTACTCTTCAGGTTACTGGTCTTAAGAAGAAGGATACGAAGCTTTTTGAAAAACTTGTAGGTGTTTCTCGTGAATCAGTTATATCTGTAATTGGTGAGTGTAAAAAAAGTGATAAAGCGCGTAATGGTTATGAGGTTATTCCTGATGAGTTTAATGTTTTATCAGAAGCAGAAACTCCTTTACCGTTAGGAGTTGTTGATAAAGTTGAATCTGAACTTGATACACGTCTTGATAATCGTTTTATTGATCTTAGAAAACCTGAGGTTCAAGCAATTTTTAAAATCCGTAATGAGGTTATTTCTGCAGTTCATACTTTTCTTATACGTAAAAATTTTATTGAGGTCCATACTCCCAAAATTATAGCGAGTAGCTCTGAGGGTGGTACTGATGTTTTTAAAATTAAGTATTTTGAAAAAGAAGCTTTTCTTGCGCAATCACCTCAATTATATAAACAAATTCTTATGGCAACAGGTCTGGATCGTGTATATGAAATTGCTTGGTATTTTAGGGCAGAAGAACATAATACTCGTCGGCATTTAAATGAAAGTACTGCTGTAGATATTGAAATGGCTTTTATAAAAAGTGAAGAAGATATTATGAAGATTCTTGAGGGACTTGTTCAAACTATGTGGAAAAAAGCAAGTGAATGCGTAGATGAACTTAATATTTTAAATAAAAAACTTACAGTTCCAAAACTTCCTTTCAAGCGTATTAGTTATGATGATGCAGTTAAAAAACTAAATGCTAATGATTGTAAGATTGAATGGGGTTCTGATCTTGGAACAGAAGAAGAAAAAATTCTTGGGGATATAATGAAAAAAGATGGAGATGAATTTTATTTTATAATTAATTATCCTTTGATAGCTAAACCATTTTATACTATGCCTGAAGGAGATAAGCTTAGTAGGAGTTTTGATCTTGAATGTAAGGGTGTTGAGCTTGCAAGTGGTAGTCAACGTATTCATACTGTTGATCTTTTGAAAAAGAGAATGAGTGAATGTGGTCTTAACCCAAAAGATTTTGACGCGTATCTTAAAGCATTTCGTTATGGTATGCCTCCTCATGGTGGTTTTGGTTTTGGTATAGAGCGTTTCGTCATGGAGTTGCTTGATATTTATAATATTAGGGAGTGTATTTTGTTCCCACGAGATCGAACAAGACTTACGCCATAAGATTAAATTTTTGTTTTTTTTAGTTATTTAATGTATTTATTTACAGAAAACTATTTATTTTTACTATATATTTACTTTATTATTTAGGGAGAGGTAAAAATATGAAAAGAAAATATCTGATAGTTGGTTTATTTACAATAATTATGTTGTTGGTACCTTGTACATCTGCTTTTGAAATGCCTTTGAGTGGAGAAGACAAAGTAGAATTAAGAGCATTAATCAATAATGAAAATACTAATAATAAAGAGATATTAAATGATATTATCGTATATAATGAAACTACATTTAATTTAACTCTTGATTTAAATGAGGTTGAAAGAATATATGAAAACTATTTATTAACCGGTGATGACTCAGTTATTAACTCTGAATCATGGAACTGGGTAGTTCAACGTCTTGGATGGATTTATCTTACAATTGAGCAGGTAACAACATTGTATAACACTGGTATGGCTCTTTTTTATGAAATTCTCCAAGGGGCAAGCACAGTTCAAGCTTTCTTTAACAGTATTCAAGGTTTTAGGGCAGCCTGGCAGGCATTTAAAGCTAATCCATTAAATTTTTTAAAAATTAAAAATTTGATATCATCAACTATTGACCTTTTAAACGCAACAATAAATTTACTAGAATATATAACACAAAATGCTTTAAAAGAGGCAATGCAAATCTTTGCAGATCAGGTTCAAGTGTTTAAAGATTTTTTAGATAGTGACCCATGGTTACAACCTATAACAATAAAAGGTAATGTAACAGGTCTTGATGATAGTGTTACAATTTCAGTAAAAAGCGAAAGTGTTACAACTACTGGATACTACGAATTAGATTATAAAACAGATGATGCATCAATGCCTTGGTTTGTTCATAAGTGTGCAATAACTGCTACTTATCAGAATAAGACCGATACTAAAAATAGATATGCATTTTCTAGGGGTGTAATAGAAGAAGATTATGTACCATCGGATTTCAATGTAAAATCAAAACAGATTGAAACCCCAGTTTTTGTTAAACTAAGTTTTCTTCTAAAGCAATTATTAAAAGATAGATTTCATATTTTCGATGACATCATCAAGATGTAGGTGTCCTAATCGACTTTTAGCTAAGTAAAATAGTGCAGGGGACGAGATTTGAACTCCTAATTACCGGTTAAATTCTTGGTAGTAGATAATAATTACTCCTGTTGGATGTCATCACTTAACCCAATAGTAACAAGAACGGTAATGAGTCCTATGATTACGAGTTGTTTTTTCATAATTATTTCTTCGTTATTCTATAAACTCCATAAATGAATAGTACTATAGCAATAATTATAAGGATGACACCCAGAGGTAACCAAGGTTGTCCTAACATAGGCATCCCATTAACTTCTCCCACATATTGTGTGGTAAATGAAGCAACTAATCCAAAAATAAAGATTACTATCGCTATAATAATTAAAATTATACCAAAACCTTTTGGTTTAGACTTTTTACTAATTTCTTTTATATTCTGTGACGGTTGCATTTTATTTTCTTGTTTAATATTATCTTCTTTGTACCATCTTTCATAATTGGTTTTAGTTAGTGTAGTATCTTCTAATTTGGTTTGATTTGAAAATTTAAATCCACATTCAGGACAGAACTTTCGGATTTCTTCTATTTTTGCTCCACATTCAGGACAATATCTCATTTCTTTTACCTTTTTATGATTTCATGATTGTCTAATTGTTTTAATATTGTTTTTTAACTTACCGTATAAAAATTAAGGTAGTTATCATGAGTACCGACAAGAATATTCCCGATTAATTTAATACTGCTACAGACAAATGGTTGTGACCAACCAGTATAAGTGCCATCAATATAGTATTGGTATAAGGTATCAATAGATTGATATTGATTACTAATTAAATAGCAACTTGTTCCAGTATTTAATGTGAATCCAGCAGGATATTGTGAATTTGATATGGTTCCTTTATGTATCATAGTTGATAATTCAAAAATGTGTATTGCTTTAGGTGAATAGTAATCAGTTACGTATAGGAATTCATTATTACAATCTATTGAAAGAGGATAACTAACATATGAACTGATATCCCAAGAAGTTATATGCTGACCTCCAGTTGTCCATTTATGAATCTTTTTATTTAGATTACCAGAATGCCCACCGCCATTCTCAGTCATATACAAATAACCATTGTAATAAGTTATTCCTCCGGGCCATTCTACATATCCTGTGTAATCCCATGACAAACCTGTAAATGAACCATCAAAATTTAACTGATACACTCTATTCGTGGAGGAAACATGACCGCTATCATATAAGTATAGATAGGTTCCATCCCACGCAATTCCATGTCCAGATACAATAGGTGATATATCTACAGATTTGGTGAATGTTATCTGAGATATAATATTTGGTGGTGGGTTATTAACAGATTGAACCGTAATTGTCAGAGAGTGAGTATCTGTACCTCCTTGATTGTCGGTCGCTGTGAAAGTAACTATATAGGTCCCTGGGGTAGTGTAGGTGTGCGGTAAGGAATAAACTCCTGGTACGTTTTGTCGTGAGGCGGAAGTGCCATCGCCAAAACTCCAAGAGTATGATGCTATGTATCCATCTGTATCAGTTCCTGACCCTGTAAATTGCACGGTTAAAGGTGCATTTCCAGAATATGTATTTACTGATACTGAAGCAGAAGGCGGATTATTACGTGGAGATTGAACAGTGATTGTTTTTGAACTGGTCGCTGTAGCACCCTTATTATCGGTTACTGTTAATGTTGCTGTATAAGTTCCCTGTGTAGTATAGGTATGTGATGGACTTGGTTGTGTACTAACTGAACCGTCGCCAAAGGTCCAATAGTATGATGTTATGTGTCCATCTGTATCAGTACCTGTACCTGTAAACGATATACTCAATGGTGCTTGTCCACTTGTTACGGAGACAGAACAGAATGCTGTAGGTAATTCATTAACATGATTAAATATTCCAGATGCTGCTGCTAAAATTACTGCAATACCGATTATAAGAATAAGTCCAATTAACAAATACCCATATTTTCGTTTTGATATTTTTTCTGTTTCATTTACACCTTCGGAAACAACTGGTTCTTTTATCTCTGTTACTTTTTTCTCCTCCACAGGCATAGTCTCTATTTTTGTAGGAACTTTAAAACCACAATTATCACAAAACTTATGTGTCTCTTGGATTTTATTCCCACAATCTGGGCAATGACTTATTTTCTCTGGTAGTTCGTCAAGTAATTTAGCACCACAATCACTGCAATATTTATATCCTTCTTTTAATTCTGAACCGCATTCGATACAATGTTTTATCATTAACCATTGTCTCCTGTTTTTTTAACATTTTCTTCTTTATAATTTATTTCCACATTCAGGACAAAACTTACGTGATTCTTCTAACTTATTCCCGCATTCTGGACAAAACTTTGGTTTTTTCTTTATTATAGTCCTTTTTTCTGGTTCAATATATGTTTGAGTTGTAATTTTTTCTTCTTTTTTTAATTGTTCTTTAATATCACTGATATAACTCTGTGGTGCCTGTAATATTTTTTCACCTTCTGAAGATAAAATAGTCTTGGGAATCATTTTACTTTTGGATTTTTGTTCCTCATTATATTTTTTAGCATCTTTGTAAGCGTCCAATACTATCAGTATTGTTATAATAATACCAATAAACATAAAAAAGATACAAACTCCTACTGCACCTGAACTTGGGTTTGTGACAAGGAACGCATATCCGATAATGTTTGAGAATATATCAAAAATTAATAATAATACACCTAACACAGTTTTTTCTCTGGTTCTTCCAACGTATATTTGTCCCAAACCCCAGATAATGAAACTGAGAACTGCTGCTAAACCAGGGCTTTTTTCTTTTACTTCGACCATTTGTTCATCTCTTTATACAGCGTTTCTAACCCAACCACTGTATTGTACCTGACCACCATATCGAGCAATATCACCGCACCTGATGTGTTCTGAAGTATCACATCCAGCACATACAGTTTGTAACCCAAAATAATGAAAGGTCTGACCATCCTGTGTTACATCGCAACCAATGTCTACATTTCCTTGTCCACCGCTATTATGGATAAAAACATCCACAAAGAATGCGTTGTATTCGTTACTCCAAGCCCCAGTTGCCTTGGTCACATAACAATTAGGTTTTTCCTCACTCGTACATCCGCTTAAAACTCCAATACCAATCATCATCGTAGCAATAATCAATATTGCTATTTTCCGCATAACCTTTGCCTCCTGATTAAATACAATTTCATTCCCTTTTAATTTACCAAGTTAGATAATGGGTAGATAGAACTTTATCTCCAAGTGTAATTGTCGCTACTACTTTATAAGAGGCTCCAGTGTTGTTACCGATTGTAGAGAGTGTAGCACTTTGAGTCCCTACAAAATTATGTTGAATAGTTCCCAATTGCTTAATTTCTGAATCAACCTGGTTATTATTTTTATATAGAGTTACTGTTAATTCAGCACCATTGACATCATTACTTCCATCATTTGCTATAGTTACGGTTATGGTATAATCTGTTCCACTTCCTGAATACTCAATCCCCATTATTCGAATTTGGGGTCCTCCGAAAAAGGTAGTATATCCTATATAGAACGCACCAATAATAATGATAGTAACAAGAATAGCAATAATTTGCCCTGGTTTTATCTTAAATTCCATACTTTTACCGCCTTATTGCAGTTTTGTAACAATTCCTTCTTTAAGAGTTTAACCTTTCCTTCCTTAAATCTACAATTTCAAGAGATAGGTCGTTACGGGTATTCCCAGCGTTTCGTAGTCTAAAAATGAATTCTTTTGGACCACGCTCATAGTACAAAATAATTTTCAACTTGTAAGTTCCGTTGTTAAGTCTCCAATTTGGGTTTTGCCACATTTGATACAAATAACTTTCATTGCTGAATATATAACAATCTTGATTTCCTTCATATTTTATTGCAATATCAAGCAGTGGATTGTCGTGGTTATGCACATCGTATCTTTGAGCCATTAAAACTCTTGCAGGGTCGAGAATATTAGTCACATGACCGCTATTGAATGTCGGAAGCAAAGGTTCAGGTTGGGATGGCCAGCGTGCTATAATAATCTCTGGAATTACACGTGTTGTTCCATTAATGTCAAAAACCTCAATTGTTGCTTTACACGCCCATGCTGGTCTTCGTCCAGGTAATGGCCATCGAGCCGAAACATTGCTGACTTTTAGATGATAGAATTCATGAGGTGGATGATTTGGATTTTGACCTTGTGCTCTTATTGGTGAATCATCTTGAAAAATCTTGAGTAAAGGCTTGGTGCCATAATCAATCATCAAGGTAGCGATTGCTGATGCAATAATCCCAAAAATAAAACCAAGTATAATACTTACAAATTCTATCAATAATACAACCTCTTTATCTGCAATAATGTCATCTTATTTTTTTGCTAATATTCGCTATTATCATTAGGATTTTAGGTATACCATCTATATTTCTTTTCAAGGTCTCTTTTCAAATCCCTATAAGTATCTTCACTAATTTCTTTATCTTTTAGTTGTCTATCTAATCGTCTTAATTCTTCATCATATCTGTCATGTACTCGTTGTGTATGGGTATGTACAGCATAATACATAACCAGAAGTGCAACAATTATTACTATAACCATTCCGATAATTGTTACTGTTAACGGTGTGGTTACATCTTCTACATCTTTAGTCCAAGTTGGTTGACTTGCACTTACACAATAAGTTAATATAAAAGTTAAAAGACCGATTATCAAGTATAATTTTCTCATAACCTTTGCCTCCATTTATGCAACAGAAACATATCTCCACGTATAAAAAAGTATCCTCAGAAAGAAACTGATGTTTTTTATGCGAATCAATGACTAAAGATAGTTATTTATTTCCTCGATTTCCGTCTCCAGAGTAAAACGAAAACTATCGCACCGATAAGAATTATAAATTCAAAACCAGGTGTTGCTTTTTCAACTATTTTGATGGTAATCTGCTCGGTATTACTTACAATATTATTATCACCAACTGCACGTAGGATTATTGTCTCAGTACTATCCTTAGAGTTATCTTTTTTCTCCAATTTTGGTGCTTTTATATTTATAAGTAACTCATTACTTTCTCCTGGATTCAGAGTAATAGATGGTGACAATACCGTAACTGAAAAATTAGAAGACTCCAATATTTCAAGATGGATATTACTCACGGTTTGATGATAACAAAACACGGTCACTGGGATGACCATTTCGTTTTCCTCTTGAATCGGTTCGATGTTGGTGGCATCAACGGATATTACTATTGTAGGAAGGTCAGGTGCAGTTTGATTTGATGATAATTTAGTTATTGTTGCCGTAGTCGTATCTGTGTCTGTCTGACTATAATTGTTCGTAACTTTCAGTGTTACAGTAAATGTTCCTTCAGAAGCATATGTATGGGTCGGGTTTTGTTGACTGCTAACGGCTCCATCTCCAAAGGTCCAATACCACGCTGTAATCGTTCTTCCAGAGCCACCGATACTTCCTACACTACTAAAGGTGACAGGATGATTAACATATCCGGTATACGGTCCATTTGCATCTGCAATTGGGATATAACTACCACCATTACCGTTGTAATTATCATTGATAAGAATTTGTTTTGTGAGAGTTGCAGTTGCCCCGAAGTCATCTTCTATAGTTAAAGTAACAGAGTAACTCCCGTCATTTGAATAACTATGACTTGTATTTTGGTTGTAACTTGTTGCACCATCTCCAAAATCCCATGTCCAGTTTACAATGGTTCCATCGCTATCATTCGAGGCATCAAGGAATTGTATTTGCTCGGATACATGAGGATTTTCTGGTGTCCAACTGAAATTAACTATCGGATTAGTGGTGTTGAAGGTGAATTGCTTGGTATCGCTTCCACCATTCGCTGAATTTATTATCAGTGATACTGTATGATTTCCAGAATCATTTATATGAAGTTTCCATTTGACAATATTTGACTCGAAACCTGGGATGACACTTGTATTGACGTTTTTTGTTAAATTATCCGATGTATAAACATTGGGGGGAAGATTGATTGTTGCAATGACATCTGAAGCATTGTAATCGCCGATATTATCAACAGCAATTGTCAGGTTGAAAGGTTTGTTTTTATCTATTTTCTCTGTTATATTAGCGTTTTGTTCTAAGAAAATAGTTGAGATTGTTATTTCAGGTTCTTTGGTTACTCGAATAGTACTATGTTTGATGTCCAAGGTATTATTTGAAGAATCTTTTATTTCAGCACTTATTCGGTAATATCCTCCTTCATTAATGCTGCCGTTCCATATTTCGATACTGGTGCCACCCATACTGAAGACAGAAATGGATGGAATTGTAGAAGTGTTCGTAACTGTAGCATTTTCCCCGATTACTACTGTAGTTACATTTAGATTACTAAGTGAATATACCCCTGAATTCATAATATTCCCCGAAATGTGAATTTTCTCTCCTGGTTCATATCGTAGTTTATCGGAAGCCATATTTGACATATATGTGTTTGACATGAGATATTTTATACTGAAATTAAAAACTGTGTAAAGATATGCAGTTCCATTATCTGGACAGTATTCAACTGGGGATATTTGAATAGTAATAGTTTTTGTTCCATTTAGATTTTCAATAGCAAATACTGAGTATGTAGAATTGCCATAACTATTATAATCTTGAGGTTGGGGAATTCCACCAGGTTCATCACTAATCGTGACCATATGACAAATAGGTAGGTTATAGGTATATGGTAATTTTATCTTGGTACATGAAGTCAGGTTGACGCTATAAAGTTCAGCACCGTTAGGTAATAGAATTTCTGTAGAAACTGATGGAAGGACATACTTTCCTTCTTCTGTATGAAATCCTTCACCAGGGATACTAATCAGGTCATGTCCGTCTTCAAGTTTAGTAATGTTATAAGAAGAAATGTTAATAGTTGTATCTAAAGACTTTATAATAGCCCCTGCACTAAGACAAAATATTGTGGCGTTTGAAAATTGATTAGAAACGTTTATGGAATAGATATTAGATTGAGATGGTAATGTCGGTTTAAACTTTGGATTACCATATAATGTATGTTCAAGAATCACTTTTTTTACATATGTGCTGTAGGGATTAGTTTTTAATAGAGTGAGTTTGGAATTTTTTAATGATGTTCCAAGGTCTTGTCCATCTAATAAAGAGGTTATAAATAATTTTCCTAATAAATCACTTGGCCAAAAATAATGATAACCTGTGCCTCCGATATAGGCTACTGCTCCTCTATCTATGAACGCTAAAGGTATAGATGTCCAGTCGCCCATCCAACTTCGTACCAATCCTGCGTGACATCCAACGGTATGGACTATAGGATGAGTATTGCCCAATCCAAATAATCGTACTTTCCACGCCATAAGATATGATGGGATGAGGGGCCATGCCCATTTGTGAGTCCATATCCACCAATCAGCGTGACCTATGTGGTATATTATTGATTTATCTTGGATGTTAAAAGGGAGAAAAATTAAGTTCAACCAACGATACAACTCATTCGTTGAAAAATAACTTTTCGTAAATAGTTGTGCCACTTGTTTGGTATCATCAACTCCTAAATCATCTCCTGCTACAATGGCTTTTTTTCCGTTATTTGTGTGAGTAGACGCATCTAAAAGAGAAATCATATCATTAACTTCATCACCGATTATTCGTCCAATAGATACGTCAGCGAATCCATCAAAATTCAAATCACTATAATAATAATCAGAGAGGATGTATTGTTCATCACCAGTAGGGTCAGAGGGTTGCCAGAAAGGTATTATTTCTTCTCCACCTACAATCATGATATATTTAAGTCCCGTGATTTCCCCCGCTTGTTGAATAATACGTTGACGAATTTCTATTGGGCTGTTAGCACCATCAGTATAATATATCGTTCCATTTTGCGTATTTGCAATCTCATTTACTTTGTTTAACAGGGATTGAGTTTGACTACTACCATAATTCTTGAGTAAATTGTTATAGTTTGTAATAATAAGCATATCTGTATTAAAATTCAATGGTGATGGAGGAATAGGTGGGTATAAATTTTGATTATTATTAGAAGGAATATCGTTAAGTATGTCATCTATCTCATTAATACCTGAAATATTCTGATTTAAAACTTGATAAGTATCTATTCCCTGGTAATTATGTTGAAATAATGGTAAAATAAGTAAGCATATTGATAGTAATACTATCTGTTTTTTCGTATGTTCTCCCCCTGATAAATAGGTTGATAGTTAATATGACCTTGATTTTACATTTTAACTATTTGGATATAATATTCGATATAACCATCACATTCGCTTATTCCATCACGGTCTCCGTTATCAGTATCCGTCTTATATGATTCTGTCAGAGGATAAAATTTGATTTCTATCTGTTTGTTATAAATATCATTTCCGTTCAAATCAATTTGCTCATCACCTGTCCATATATCGTCATCCCATGCTTCTATTTGCACAAATAAATAACTCGTATCATCATTAATATCAAGTGTATAAAAAAGAGGATTTATTACATCATTCTGATTTGTAAAGACATCGCTTTGTCTTTCTCCGGCTATTATCATATTTCCATTTTTATCAGGAGTCCAAACCTGTACTTTAAAGTAAGGGTCTGGATAGGAATTTTCATCAGGACAACCATCGCCAGCATAGGAGGTAATACCAACCCGAACACCTCCATTTCCGTAATCATATATATCCGAATTATCATCTATCCCATCAGAGTCACTATCTTTACTTGCGTAAGGATTCAAAGGAGCAGTATCCGAATTATCTCCTATACCATCTCCATCGCTATCACGCCATTCAGTACGGTCATTAGGGAAAGCATCATTAGAATCTGCAGTTCCATCTCCGTCAGTATCTCTTGGTGGATTATACACGGTAGGATTTTGTGTTCCTGCCTGTTGATTACACCCACTTAAAATTCCTGTGCTAACTATTATCATTATGATTAGAATAATTCCTACTTTTCGCATAATTCCTTTGCCTCCGTTCTATCGCATTGTAAACCTATCTCCTCCTATAAAAACATATCCTAAAAAACGACTGTTTTTATGCTACTCGCTAATAAAAATGTATCAATAAGTAGTTATCCATCAAGTGACATTTGATGGGATACTTGTGGGACTTTCGTGACAAAACGACTGACTTGAACACCAACTCTTGTCTCCGTTCCCTTCAACAATCGTCGTAGAGCCCTCTGCTCATCAATGGATGTGAAACTCCATATGAGGTAGACGTCATCACCTTGTCTGAACATCGTTGCGGTAATCATATTCTAAAAAAAATAAAAAGAAAAAACATACTATGAATCCACAGCATGATTCTTCATATTTGATTCCGTGCTTCTCTATCTACGCACTTGTAGAACTCTTCTGTTGTTTGCCCTTCATCATTGGTAAAACAAATTTTTGTGATGGCTCCTAATTCGCCAAATTTTTCGTAATGTCTTTGAACAGTCTTTGGCGTGCTTTTCATCTCTTTTTTTTTGCATTGTTCGTTTTGTTCTTCTGTTAATGTTCCAAGAACACCACGAGAGTAACAAATCGTTTTCGAGTCCTTCACACGTGGGTTGATTTTGAAGCAGTTGCATTTTTCAAATGCTTTTTGCTCATTAACAACTTTTCCTATGGTTTTTCACCTCCTTGTGGTTTTTTTAATGGGCTGGTATTCTCCCATGGAGACTGTGGTTGATTATTGGAGGAACAAACACACAGCCTCCAGGGAGCCATCATGGGTTCTTTTTTTCCGCATCTTGGTTGAATGATTGTCTTATTTTATCAAAACTCGCAAGTGTGAAACACACCGGTTTCTCGTTGGAATCTACTTTAAATTGGCACACCGCGAGAAAAGACCCATGTTCAGATGTTGGTTTCATTAGAGTTTATCCCTCCATAAAAACAACCATCGTAATATTATATAGTTTAGTGCAAATAGGTATACAAATTTACTGACCACGAGCGAGGATGAAACTTGAAAACATCTTAGCATCCTCAACAACATCGTTCATAGGCACGACTCATTTTTGGTTAAATATAAGTATGGTAAAAACGATTATTGGTGCTGGTTAACATACGTAAAAGGGGGATGAGATGAGAAAAATAAGTAAGTCGAGAATGCGTAGATATCGAGTAATGCGATTGCTTTTTAGAAGCAGTGGGCTGGGTTTCAATGAGATATTTCGAGAAGGAGAGTTCTCGATAAAAATCGAGTTGATTAATGTCTTGGTATATCTGGAACGAAACCGATTGATTACGAAAACAAGAGATGAAAAGGGAACGATTTACTCCTTAACAGAGCGTGGAGAGGCAAGGCTCGCTCATTATGAATTTACCTATGTATTGTATCAAAAATGGAAGCCAAAGTGGTGTCTTGGTGAAGCAAATCAGTGGCATGATGATTACTGTGCTGAGATGGCAAATATCATCAGGAGTCATGATTGTTTTGGGTATGAGAACGTGGGTTAAACCACGTATTTTACTATTACCTATACAATTTCTTAATTTATTTAAGATAGACATATTCTTTCGTTAAAGGGTCTATTGCAATCTTTTCTCCAGTTAATCCTCCATCATAACCAGGATATCCATATAGTCCTGCTGTCGCATCTAAAACAACACAATTTACAGAATCTATCTTATATGATGTAATAGTTTCATTTTTGAATAACTCATAAAAGGATGGGTGAAAATAGAATAACAGGTCTACTGTAACAGTGGCATCATTCCTATTATTATTTGATAAAGCAATTCCTCCGTATTTATCTAAATAGGAGCAGACCCCCTCCGTATTGAGTATATTTTCATGTTCACAACTGGGATAATGAGTAAACTCACTGTTGTTAACCAATAAATTAAAATCTTGCTTTGATGGAACGACATAGAAATGTAACGGTTTGTTTGAGGTGATTTTATAACTTATGTTCAAGTAATCAAAACTTGTTTCTAATGGTGAGCCTTCTCCTCCATAATACCAATTGTAATTTGCTTTGAGAACAAACGTCTGATTATACTTTTGTCGGATGTTTTCTCCAGAATCTTTTTCAACTTGTTTAATGAGTGATTGCTCTACGTATGTCCATAGGCTATTAGTATCTATATTATACGCGAGGGAATATACATGCGTATCTGTTATTACAAGGTATGTTTTAGTGCCGATATTTTCTAATAGGGAATTGAGGAGTATTGCAAGGTCTTCGCAATCGCCACCTTTTACTTGCATGGTTTCTTGAGGAGATTGGATTAACTCAACATCTGTCGGGTCACTCAGATAATTATAATTTTCTACAATATACCGATAAATTGCGTTTATCTGAGCCTCTTTATTATTCGGTGGACAATCTTTGATAATCGAATTTGCATATGAACGTAAGGTTATATCGTTTGATACGATTTTACTAATATAGGGTTCTGCTCGTTGAACCACTGGGTCAACCATAGTTTGTAATTGGGTACATCCACTAACACTAACAAGAAGAGCAACTATTCCTATGATTACGAGTTGTTTTTTCATAATTAATCAACCGTGAACAAGGTAATTTGAACTTCAATATCTTCTTCATATTCAGAATTTAGCCAACTGAAAGACCAATAATTATGATAATTATCGGTGGTTATATTGATTCTTCCGGAATCCCCCCATGCATAACTAAAATACATCTGTTCTTGTGACCGTTCATTGTTAATATCATCATCTATTGGGAACCATCTTTGTACATTAAAATTGAGTTTCCCTAAAGATTTCAGTTCCCAGTGCCATTGAATATACTTTGTATTCTCATGATTCAGGAGATAACCAGTCTCATAATATCTTTGCCAGTCAAAATCATCGGGTAAATAATAGCCTTCATAGCCTACATTCGATTTCGATTCTTTAGACACTGTCACTATTTCTTCATATGCCAAATACATTATTTTATGGTAACTTCTATTATAGGGGAAATCATCGTTATCATCAGGATATCCGTCTCCATCTGCATCTGGTTTTGTCTTTGTTGTATTATCTTGTTGATTAGAAGTTTGTTCTTGACATCCACTCAACCCAACACTAACAAGAAGGGAAACTATTCCTATTATTAAGAGTTGTTTTTTCATCCTATTTTTCTCCACCTATATCTTGTGTTAATCATTGATTAGGAATTTCAGAAGCAACAATAAGTGACCATTTGTTTAAAGAGTTTTGAGCATACTGTTCTGAAAGGGCAATCTGTGGTTCAATAATAATCCATTTCCCTTCAGATAATCCGATATTTCTGAGGTCATTATAATAGGAATAACCATAGTTTCCTAAATCAGATAAATGGACGAGTACCATACTATGTTTCATATTTAGAGTGGTATTCTCAAAAAAACCAATCGCACTCTGGATATTAAAGTATTCAAAAAGAGAAGCGACAAGAATGGAAAAGTCATCGCAATCTCCACTTCGAAATGTTATGGTTTCAGTTGGAAAAAGAAACTCATCATTCAAATCACTTTGATATGTAATATAACTATTTATATAATCTAAAATTTTTTCAATTTTCACAACATTGCTATCATATGTAGAAACTCCAATGATATTCACAAATTTAATAATTTTATTATAAGCGTCATTATATAGACGAGTCCCTGTAATTTGTTCATAGTTGTTTTCTACTGATGACCAATAGCGTCTACCTAAATCGTGGGCACAAACAATAGCAGCATAATCCACAGAAGTTTTATCATAATAATATGCACCGAACCAAGGATTATAATTCGGTTGGCATTCTTCTCTAATTTTATTATTCATTAATTCCATAAGATGGTCGATTGGAAGTTGGTTATATTGTGTGGTAAGTTGATTCAGTGCATTATAATCACTACTTAAATCATTATATTTGTCTGATACATCATTATAACGAGTTGATAGACTATTATAATTTGATTGCAGAGAATTATATTTGCTCTGTTGATTATCATAATCACTTTGTAGAGTATTGTAATCATTTTGAAGCAGTATATTTTTATTTTCCTCAAAAGCAAAAACGCCTATCATTGATACGATTAATAATAAGATAATAATTGTGAGAGTAATAGTTCTTTTTTTATTGCCCTTCGTATTTTCTTTTTGAACTTGTGTTCCATCTGCTATTTGTGTTATATTTTCAGGATTTTTCTTGTATTCTTCATAGCAATTATCGTGCATTGCTCTATTGTTTTCTTTATCTAACCATGTATATCTTACTGTTAATAAACCAATTTCTTTACTACAATATTCGCATTTAGTCATTACCTTTCCTTCCTTCAATCTACAATTTCATGACAATTATTTCTTTATAATTTCTACGATGGAATATTTATCTCTGTTTCGAACCACTGTGTTGGTGTTGTTTCTTTATTAGCCATAAAACCATAACTGAGTGTTAATGTAACTGGTTTTATTTCTATCGGTAGTGTGAAAACTATCTTCTTTAATTCTGTTGAATTTGGCTTTATGTCTGTCCCGCCATTAAATGCCTCGTCTTTATTTATTAAAGAGATTTGCTCTACCGAATAAGTGGAATCATTGATTTCTACAAACCATTCTGCCTGGTATTTGTTTCCTTCATCATCGTTTAAACCAGTTAATCCTGGGGTCGTTTGGACTGCCAGCCATTTATTCTCATTGTTTTCTATCGTTAAAGACAGTATCACAAATTTAGTATCATTCGATGTTTCATTCTTGGTTTTGTTTGTGAAATATTCTTTTATCTCCAACTTATTAGTGATTATAACATCGCTTATTGTAAATTTAACATTTCCTTTTGAGATAGGAGATTCACTTACACAACCATTCAATCCTATAGTTATAAGTAGAACGATTATTCCAATAACTACGATTTTTCCCCGCATTTCCTCTCCACCTTACAGTTTTATAACTAATTCTTCTTTAAGAATATATCCTGAATAAAAAACGTCCCTTTAACAGAATGCCAATTTTCCTTGGTCTTTCTATCTGGTGTTCGTCGATAACCTTTTTCTAACAGCATTTATTGTTGCAACACTCACATGATGCACCCGATGATACTTACCCTCATAAGTGACAATCTTCCGAATGTAGGAATAACTTCGTCCCTGCTTCAATAGGTATTCGATACGCTGCTTAACAGCATCGGGTAATCCTGGTCTGCCTACCTTCCCTTTCTTCAATGCTCGTTGATATCTAACACTCTCTTTGACCCGCTCGCTCTTCCTGGTGCTTTCCTGTTCTGCCAGCCAACCAACGATGCCAATCATGAAATCTTTAAAGGTCTGTCCAAGCGAGCCAGGCATGTTAATGCTCTCAATCCAACCCTCTTTGACCGAATGTAGTTGGACACCATAAGAACCAAGATAGTCGATTGTTGCCCTCAACTCACGTGGACCTCGTCTACACCAACGGTCTAAGGACCAGACGACGATGTGACTGATGCTTCTCTGTCGGACTGATGCAAGAACCTTGTCATATTGAGGTCGTTTTACGTTCTTATATGCCGATTTTGCATGGTCAGAGAATACGTTGACGATGTTCCATCCATGCTCATTACAATAGTCGATGCATGGTTGTCGCTGTGATTCTTCAGTTTGTTCTCCACCAGATACTCTGATGTATATTACTACATTATTCATTTCTTCTAAACTCCTTAGTCACTCTTATAATTAAAGAAAAAGGAAGAATGAATAAAATCATCCTCAGATATCCGTCTCACTCCGTGATTTCATGTAAAGCATTACAGTCTTCACAGAGAAAAACTTGCTGTTCTTGATTATAGACTACAATACCGTTGCAGTCTTTTCTCTGGCAAACTACAATTTCCATATTTCACCTCCTCCTTCAAGTTTATTATAAAGGTGTTTAACGCTCCGTTTTTTTATTGTTTTTTTTCCAATTTCTGATTTCTTTCTGTCGATTTCTCTCCGCAATATCATAAAGTTCCCTTCTCTCCTGGTCTGTCATAATATTTTTTTTCATTAAATGTTGCGACAAAGCAGCACCGAACCAATTCGCTTTATCAATCCATACAGAAAGATTATAGAGATTTTCTTGGCATTCGTCCATGCTTTTCTCCTTATCTTTCAATTGAGATAGATATCTTTCTATGTCTTCCATTCTACAGTCAAATTGCTCATCAACAACATTATTTAATTTGCTCAGAATCTCTTGTGAAAAGTCATCTAATAGTATTTTATTATTTTCAAAGAGTGATTGATACGTCTCTGTTCTGAATTTCTCTATGTTGCTCAGTTTTTTGAGAAGGACATCATAACTTTCTATTTTACGCTCTATGCTTTGTAGTTGTAAATCGAGGACTATACTCTTGTCATTCATATTTTTTAACCGGTCATCGAGTTCTGCAATTTTCATTTGATAGTATCCATCTTTCATTGTTTCACCTGCTTCGATTTTCTACAGTTTTGTCTCCCTTGTTTTTTTTCTTATTTCATCATCTTTAATCTATCTGCTCGCACGTAGAACTTGTATTTAGCAAGTGTTCCACGGATGTTCACCAGATGCACGATATTATAATCATCAATGTAACTGGTGTTTGCTGGTGTGTCATAGATGAATCCTTTTCTTGTGCAATGTTTCTTCCAGGCTACAATTGCCCGATGAAGTATCTTGTTTTCATCTTCAATCATATCACATTACCTCCACTAATGAAAGTCTTGCACAACAGATTGTACACTGAATTATTGCATCAAAACCTTCAGGGTCGGGGTATTCTCGTCGTCTTACTAATGTGCACCATTCATCATTGGTTTGTCCACCACATTCAGGGCATTTGGCAGGGATATTATCAAACGCTGCTACAAGACCCTCTGCGAGTTGTTTCTTCTGCTCTTTATCCATTTTTTCTTGTTTTTCTCTTACCATCTTTTTTTCACCTCTATTTCGATTTAATCTTTTTACAAAATGACCCTTGAGGATTATCATTACCCTCGACATCCAAGGGCGTTAAAGCCGTGTTTCCGTCAATCTTGTTTGAAAAAACGTCCTGATGCTCACGGAGTATCGCTCGTATCGCATCAGACCTTGTGGAAAAACCATGTGCTTCAGCGAACATGTCGATATAGTCGCATAACTTGTTTTCCACGAAAGCACCGACTGCAACAAGACCTGCTTTATGGGAACCCATTATGCCTCCTCCTCGTTCTTCCACTTCAATTTCTTTCTTTCATCAATTTTTTTTGACAGTTCTCTGCTTGAAAACTTATCTGGGTTCTCGATACCTAAATCTTTGGCATACGCGATTTGTTTATTAGATGGTGGTTGTGGTATTGGACCCTGTTGCTCATTCTGAACAAAATAATAGTGCGGACTGCAACATTTATCAAAAATCGTGTACTCCAGGTTTGATGGCTGGTCCCTATTTTCTTTATGTGCTATCTCTCTTACAACACGTTGAGCAAAAGCCCAACATTCCTTTATGTATTCTGAATATTCCTTTTCTTTCTTCATAATATCACCATAAATAGATTCATGAACGGTTCCGTGAATACTTTCCATCTGTTGATGCACACTTTGACTACTTTAAAAATATTCAAAGAACAAGCGGTGTAGTAATTATAATTTATATTATTAAATAAAAAAAGTGTTTGTCTGTAGGGACTGTTCATAGTGTTCATTTCTCGAAGAAAACTGTTCATAAAAGCGTTCATAAAGTGTTCATGGATGTGTTCATCATTCATACCCTGAACCTCCGATAGAAATACTTCAATTTACGTGCATTTTTCGGGTCGTTCAAAAGCAACACTGTTCCTTCTGTTTTTCGTTTAGTTTTCAATCCAAATTTTTTAGCAAGAATATACCCGACTTGTTGCGTGGTTTTATTATCAACTTCCCATCCCATTCGGATAACGATTTCTTTAATCCGAATATGTTCAGGGGCGTCGATTAATTTCTCGTTTTCCTCCCCACCTTTAATTGCATTAAGCACTTCCCATTCGGTGCTATTCCTGAAATCTTCTATCTGCTCTTCCTTCTGTTGTTTTGCATGTTCAATTACGTCTGAAACATCAACTCCGATATGAAGACCAGTTCGTATAATGCTCTCGTAGATTTCCAATACTCTTCCTTTCAAAGTGAAGGGTTCAGGCAACTCTGGCGGATTACCAGTCTTATAACGATAGTGTAAAAACTGTGTTTGTAAATCATTGAGTTTGTTCTGAACTGTTGTCAACTTCTGAATCTCTGGATAGTCTTCTTCCATCTCAAATGATATGCATCGGGTCATCATCGCATGTTCAAGTGGACGTTCCGATGCAAATGCCTTGAAACCAAAATTGTTGTATGAAATGATTTTTTCCTGGTCTTCCTTGTCTGCTACGACGTATTTACTTCCACGGCGATAACTTGGTTTGACAAATGTTATGAGATTTTGCCCAGCCTCTGTCTTGCGAGTGAATTTATCATGTGCTTCGTCAAAGAGAATTCCTGCACTGTGATAATGTGCTGCTCGTACCACAGCAGGGAACGTCACTCCAGAACCAGTGTCAACGATTCGCCAACCTAATTCTCGTATAAGGTCAAGTGCCTTTGTTTTTCCACTGTCTGGTAGACCCAGAAATATAAGCCAGCCAACGCTCTCCCAATTCTCTATCTTATACTGACTGATATTCCATAACGTAAAAAGTTTATATTGAATGTCTTCTACGAAAATAAGACAATTCCTTATTAATGAAGTCGCATTTTCGTATGATTCCTTCATGTTCAATTCTGGTAAATCATTCCATTTAGGTAATTTCCATAAGTCAGGATTAATGATTTTTGTAAATACATTAAATTGGCTTGTTCTATCACACCCCCCCTGGCTCTTGTAACATTCTATTGGCGGATTCGGAATAGATTGTATTGTTGCTCCGCATTTCCTACATTCCCATAATCCCTGTGGTTTTAACTCAAATATTTTAACTTCTTCAAGGCTCTTATTTTCCATTATGACCTCTTTTATAGGTTTATTTCCATTAAAAGAACTCATCTTACCGTGTCTCATGGTCAACCAGCACGGTTCCCCTTTTTCATTTAAAACTGGTTCTATCATAACGAGGGTGTTTTCCTTATTCTCTATCGCGTAGCCCACTTTCACCATACTTTTTTATTCCCCCTCAAGATGCTTTTCTTTCTTCGATGATTGAGAAACCCGCCGTATCCTGTACACCCCCCCGACATATGTGATTCCGACCCTCTCGCCGATGTAACTACGTAGGTCGGTTTCTGCAAAAGCGGATGCAGGAACCTGCACTTTCTTGTCAATCGCAAAGGAAAACGTCGCCGTGCCATCTACTATGGTTACGTCTTTGAGGTCAGCGATGAACTCGGAGTTATTTTTGAGCATCATTTTGTTCTCACCTTGACCTCTAAAGCCTTCTTTTCTGCTAATGATAGATAAGATAGCCGTGCCAATTCCTTTCTCACAGATAGTCGCACGAAATCGCTTACATCCTGTCCTCTATTCTTTGATACCTCTTTCAATAATGTAGCATCCGAGGGAGGAAATCTCACGGAAATGATTATATTCGTGTGTTTCATGGTATTTCACTGAAGGACATGAATAGTATGGGGCGTCTTCATTGCAATCCGACAAATATTGAGGGTTCCCAACAAAATATAGAGATGAATGAAAAATGAGTCAAGATACAATCATGAAAATCAAAACAATACTACATGCGGAAAATGGAAAACCCCTATTAACCAATGAAATTCATAAACAATTATGCTCTAAATACGACTATAAACGAAGTGAAGAAACTGTCCGAAGAAATCTAAAATTTATGGAAAAAACTATGGGAGTTGTCCAATCCGTTTTACATCCTACCAAAAAGACAAATGCATGGATTTACAGAGAAAATAGTGATATTGAAACTGGACTGAAATCGGAGCAATCGTCTTATAAAAACGATGCAAGAATTAACCATTCGGAATACATTAAGAATAATATTATCGGTGCATGGTTACAACAACTACCAAAGAAGAGTGACATAATATTTCTCTGGTCTGAAGATATTTTTCCTGTAGAAAAAGATGAAATGTTCCTTGACCTTAAAAATCATATAAAATCAGAGTATGGTAACCCGTTTGATGAGTTGGACACATTTAAACAGATTCTGCATCAATTCCTTAGTAAAAAACGAGAAATCCAATCCCTTAATGACAATATTTTTGAAAGCATAAAAAATGATTATTCTGATAAAAATAAAATGAGTTGGTTTTGGAACCTTAATGCTGTGACTGATTTTATCATCGAGAGGGTCATTCGTAAGCGGAAAATAGACTTCCGCTCCATTGTTGTTGATGATTTTTCATCGCATGTTGAAGAAAAAAACGGAGCATTCCTCTATTATACAATGGATTATCCTGATGAAATGATTTATGCGAGTTTTGGAGAATTGAAATTAAGTAAAAAGAAGTTCAAAGAAAGTATGGACAAGTTTGTAGAAACAGTATTTGAAAATGCGAACAACTCTGAGCGTATACAAAAAGAAATCACTGCTCTGTGTGAACTTCAGGAACAACTGTTTGACCACATAGAAAAGATGCGAAAATCACTAAAAAAACATCTCGCTTTAGGAATACTTCCAGGCAATTGTGAATATTGCTTGTAGTAGACCTGTTCTGTGGTTGTGGAGTGCTTCATTTAATCTAATTGGATAAATCTGCAATCAGGAAACGTACTCCTAATCGTATCATATATGTCAGTTCTTTGAACAGTCAATATCAACTGCACATCCAAATCTCGTAAATAGCGTAGGAATTCACCGTATCGTTCTTGGTCCAATCGTTCACCAGCACAGTCGAGGACAATGCAGCGGACACTCCCTGAATTAATAATATCCTGATGAAGCACTGAGCCATCAGAAAGCGTCAAATTGATTTCACCGTGGTCCTGACCGGCTTTAACGCTAACTTGAGAGCCAGTGATACTTGAAATTGTTCTTACACAAGTGGACTTCCCGGTTCCATTATATCCAAAGATAACAGTTACATCACCAAACTCCAGGTGTTTCTCATCGAATCGCCCGATTTTAGTCAAGTCCAAAGAATGTAATTTAAACTGTAGGAATAAACAACGACCTTCGACCACAAGAGACTTCATATATCGACCAAAATCCTGAGAAATCCATTCACCAATTGATAGTTGATTATTCATGTTTTATCAACCTCCTACAGTCTATTGTATTCCCAGTTTCGGGATACATGCGAGATAACTCTTTCTGACATCTTCAGGGTCAATTTGATTATAACCATCCATGCTTTCTCGTAATGCATCACCACGTAACCATTTGATGTATTCCCGACGCATCCCTGCTCTCCATAGATGGGTTGTGAACCAATGCCTACAACAATGGGGACTGAAGTGGTCTTCAATCCTATTTGAACTTGGGTCGTGTAATTTTGCAAATCCCGCCCATTTCCCGAAAGCACTCCAAACACCATTATCTTCTAATTGCTTTTTCCTATCAATATATGAGACGAATAATGCCTTATTCTCAGGGTCAGCGTGATGGTCACGTTTCTGCAACCATTGCCTTAACACAAGAGCACATTCATAATCAAAAAATACCATTCGATTGCTACGTTTATGCGTCGGTTTCAATAAAATACTAAAATTGTTCCAATTGATATCACCAACATCAATAGCAACCAATTCACTTCGTCGAATACCTGTTTTTACCAGGAGAACAACAATTGCCTTATCCCTGGTGTCTAAAATCATTTCAATGAACTGTGCCATTTCTACCACAGATATTAATTTTCTTGCATTAATATGGTTGTTGTTTTCTTTGTACTGTTTAAGGTATCGTTTACGGATGTCTTTGACCAGGTTTTTCTCCAAAAAATCTTCATAGACCGCATAATCAAATAACGATGAAAACGCTGAGAAACGGTTTTCAATGGTCTTCTGGTCTAATCCATCTTTCCGTAAATCAGAGATGTACCCTCTAAGGATTTCTCTGTCAACAGTAAGAAGCGAGTAGCCTTTTCTTTGCAGGTAATTGGAGAATAACTTCAAAATTGAATGATAACTCTCAATCGTGCCTTTGGAACAATCTCTGGTCTGGCAATCCTCAACAAACAGTGCTATCAATTGTTTATCATTTAGCCTTTCCATCTCCATTTTCCCCCAATGTCTTTGAGTAGTCCGTATCGCTCAAGGATTTCAATCTGCTTCTTTATCCCCTTCACTGTTTCAGCATCTTGAGGTTTGACACCAAGATGTTCAAATATCTCCTCCTTCCGCACCTCTAAGCGGGTCAGAAACAGCGTGACTAAATCCTTTTCATACTTTCTTTCACCAATAAAATCTTCTTCTAAAAACGGTTTTGTTCTGTATTCTCTGTTCTCATCTTCAAGTCGCATGACCAGGCTTTCAAACATCTTTATTTTCTTATACAATTCCTTGTTCTCATCCTGGATTTTCTTCATATCATCCAGTAATTCTGCTCGTGATGAGTATCCCTCTTTGTTTTGTTCTTGTTGAATGGAATTATTGACATGTTCGACAACGAATTTAGACAATGACATCTGTGTATTGTCAGCCATTTCACTCCATTGATTCAACATTTCAAAAGAAGGTAAATAAACATCAATACAGCGTTTTTTAGATGTTTCAGTCTTTGACTTTTTACCATGCTTGGACTGTTTTATTTTACCTGTTACCATACAAAAAAGAATAATATATGTCTATATAAATTTAACCAGTAAATTAGTGCAGGGGACGAGATTTGAACTCGCGGACCTCTACAGGACAAGACCCTCAATCTTGCGCCGTTGACCGTGCTTGGCTACCCCTGCAAATTGGATGAAATAGAATTTGGAAAATAAGGAAAACCCTATTTATATTTTGTTAAGATCAATACCGCATAGTTCAGATAATTCTTTATGAAGATTTACAAGACGAATAGCATATTCTTTAAGTTCTTTTGTAAGTGCTTTTTCAACTTCTATTTCCACAGGTTGTCTTTTACTACCACAAACGAGATTATCTGCATGACAAACTATTTTTTCCTCTAAAGAAACTGGCATATAATCTTTCAAGGGTAATCCTAGTTTTTTAGCATCATTACTTAAAATACCTGCACCGATGTGACATTCTATGATTCTTATAATTGATTCATCAATATTTAGCTTTTTTACAATTTTTACTCCTTCAATTGCGTGATGTATACCATGTGTTTTTGATCGTCCTATATCGTGTAACAACGAGCCTGCTTCTACAAGTTCTATGTTTGCATTTGCTTTTTTAGCTATTTTTACAGCTATGTCTCTTACTGCTATGCAGTGATTAATTACTTCTTTTGAACAACCTGCTATTTTTAGTAGATCTATGCATTTATCTGGTGATGGGATGTAACTCATTTTTAAAAACCTTTTATTCTTATTTATTTGTAATAACTTTTTTACCTTTATTACATGGAATAATTTCTAGTTTTCCATTAAATTTTTTATCTATCCATTTACCTTTTGTAATTCTATCAAGAAAAATTGCTAGTGCAGCAACTTCTGAATGAGGTTGGTTTCCAACTGAAATATTAAAATCAGCTATATCATAAATATATCTAGGAACTTTTTCAGCACCGACAATAACTAAAATATCTTTTTTTTTATCAATTTTTTTAATTGCTTGATTTAGTTTTTCACCATACATAGTTAGATGAACAATTGTTCCTTTCCATTCATCTATTATTTTTTTTGTTTTTACTCCAGTTTCTATTTTAAAGTTTCCGCCAAAACGCTTGCATGTGTTAAAAACTGTTTCTTCTATTTTTTTATCAAGTGTATCAATCAGTATTTTATTCGCTCCAAAAGCTCTGGATACAAGGGCACAATGCGTAGTTATTCTTTTATCTCTTTGAAGTCTATGTCCTATACGTAGAATTGTTATCATAAAAAAAGATTTTTTATTTTTTCTTACGTTTTTGAATAATTTTATCTACTGTTTTATCTACTTCGGTTGTTGGTTTTTGAGCGCGGGTTATATGTAGTTTGTCAATTTTTTTTTCAATTGAATTAACATCTCTCCAGTATATTTCTTCATATGAAGAGGTAGTTTTGCTTTTTTTTAGAGGATTTTGTATTTGTATAAAGTGTTTCTTTATATTCCGCAAGAGGTTTATAGGTTTGTTTATATTCTTCTTCATTTATTATTTTTGTTTCTTTTATTGCAATGTCTTCATTTTCAGGTTTTAATTTTTTAAATAAGCTCCATTTAATCATAAAGGTATAATCACCTAAATTTATATTTTTACAGATAATTGTTAAATGTTATTTATTGATAAATGTTTTCTTTAAAAAATAATGAAGAAATAGTTATTTTTTTATCCCCATTAATTCTCAAAAGAATCAAAATCAATTCTACTCCAATCATCGATATCAGGACTTGCCCTTGAACCATCTGAATAATCTACTAGTACGTACATCCATGCATAGTTCATACAGCTCTTGTAAGGCTTGTTTATCCAATAACCTACTTGCCAGGGAGTTTTACTAAATGCATCATGTCCTGGCATTGGATTAAATGCTAAGGTATGACCTAGTTCATGCATATAGGCACTGGCATATATAATATCTCTATCTAAAAACGGATATGTACTCAGTTTTTTTTCCATCCCTGTACTTGCTATCTGATAAGCATTTGTACGGAACATATAACCACATGGATCTTCATCATATGTTACTAGACCATAGTGAAAGACTCCTCGTCGCCAGTTATCATTATCATTATGCAAGAAATAGTTGACATAAATGTTATTTAAATCGTTTCGACCTATTTCACTGTCAAATGGTACTAGATCGTATCCACCCATTTCACCCATATCTAAATGATAAACTATATTTTGCCTATCAAATGCAGTCTGTATAAGTTCTTTTGCATCTACTGGAAAATAGGTTTGTTCATCGTTTGGTCCATCATCCATCTTATCCATTTCTACAAAAATATCTTTTCTATATGGATCTGAAAACCATTCAGATGTTAGATATTCTTCATAATTGTTGATACTATCATCATCAGGATCAAGGTTTACATGATTATCCCAAGTAAATGGATCGTAACCCCATTTATATTCCCATTCTACAGATATTTTATCATTATCTGGGTCTCCTGAATTTTTAGTTTCAGGGTCGGTACCATAAGTATTTACTTCGGTCCAATAAGGAATAGTATCATCATCATAGTCATTTTGATAGATATTAAACCATAATTCACAGTCATTATCATCTTCATATATTGTTCCATCATCGGTTCCACTTAGACGTCCGTAACCACTATCATCCCCAAGTGCATCATCTCCATTCCAATGACCAGTTTTAATATTATATACTATCTCTGCAGTTCTACCATCAATTGAACTTCCTTCATCTGGGCTAATATCACAATCTACATTGTTATTTGATGAGTCTAATAATTGTATTTTAATATTTACAAATTCTTCTTCATCAGGAACATTTAATGTTGCAGTCCAATCTGGATTATAGACATATTTTGTATTACTCCAAATAGTACTTATGTATTCTTCTTCATTGATGTATACTTTTACATAGAAGCTAGGATTATCTTCAATAAAAGTTTCCCTAAATAGTAATATACTTGAGAAAAATGTTTTAATTAGTCCTTTACCTAGATCTGCTGGTTCTTTTTTTTCTAAAAAACGAATTGCTTTTATTTCTACCGAAACTGTTGTATCAACTAATGGATCATAATCTGTTTTAATAATATTATTACATATTGAAGAGTTTATAGTTGAACTTAAAGTTAGTAACATTATTAGGATTAAACAAATAAATATTGTTTTTTTCATAATTAACACTACTTAATTATAACAAAAAGGGATAAATCATATAAAAATCTTTGCTTGTTGTATAATGTGGCGATAAGTTATAATTACTTTGTAGATTTACATCAAGAAAATAATAATTGAAGGGGTTATGGTCTAGTGGTTATGACGTTGCCTTCTCATAGGAGCAATTTACTAGGAGAAAATGACCTTTTTGAGTATACGAATATCGTTGAATTAAGTGGTATTAATATTTGGACATAAAAAGCAAGTTAATAGATTCTTAGAGAACTACCTTAATCATATTAATTGGAAGATTGATAAAACAAAAAGTCTTGAGTATTTTAAACTCCTAATGAATAAGTGTTCAATTGCTTATTATAAGAAGCAGATGCATCAAATACGTAAGTTTCTAGTTCATATAGGATTTGAAAAGGATATTTTAAAAAACATCAATTTAGTTCTTTCTTCCAAATAATAGATTTTTGAATTTTTTCATCAGATTTATTAGCCCATTCAATTCGTTTTTCTGGTTCTAATGAAATAATTCTAAAATAAAAATATATATCCCCCGATCCTCCAAATATATTTACTAATGGAAACATCAAAAGGTAGGGTTCATTTGTATTTATAATATATACTAAACACCAAATTAGAGGTAAGAAGTGTAATAGAAATAGAATTTTTTTATTATTGATATATTTTTCATTGTCAACAAGAAATCCGAAAGAAGTCCATTTTGTTATAATAATTGATTTAATCGGAATCTTATAATATACTATGACAAGTAAGTGGGTTAATTCATGTAGGATAACGGCGAGAATAAAACCGATTAGTATTTTTAATGTTAGTTCCATCAATGTACCTTCTTTATATTAGTAAATTAATATATAAACAAAATATATATTTAAAACTATCTATTAATTAGACGGAAAAAAATTAATAAAAAATTAAAAATTATTTTATTTTATTTTTTAATATTAATTTAATCTAATGTAATAAACTACCTTAATTTATAAAAATATCAAATTATGATTATAATGCTAAACATTTTGGTTTATATGATATACAGGATTTTTTACTAGTTTTTCATTGTATTTTTTGCTTATTCGGCCATATAATCAAAAGTTTTTAAGAGAAGTTTATAAATAAATTGTTGTTATCAAAATAGTATCTTAAGGAGAATAAAATGAAAAAACAAAAAGTAATTTTTGTATTAGTAGGTATTCTAGTATCTTCACTTTTTCTGCTAAGTGGCTGTACACAACAATCGGAATTTAAAGAATCAATTCAAACAATTTTGCAAAAAGCCAATAATATTGGAGATATCTATTATGAAATTATAGGAACAACATCAGCAGAATATGGAAATTTATCATATAATTCCACATACATAATGAAAATATGGCAGAAAATGCCTTATATGAAAACTGAGACAATTACTGAGGGGGTCATTCAAATAATGGTAATTCGACCTGATGGTAACTATATGTATAACAACCAAACCAAGAACTACACAAAGATTATATCTACAGATAACGAAACTCGACTTAAATTCTTAGAAGAACAGGTAAACGATTTGCTAGAAAGTCAAACGCTAAAAGTTTTAGGATCGGATACCATAGATGGAAAAGCAGTAACAATTGTTGAATATTCCTATAATATATCAGGAGTGACCATGTCTCCAAAGTATTGGATATGGAATGAGAAAGGTATTCCCTTAAAAATCGAAACGAAATCGACGTTTATAACAGTTAATATAACCATGATAGAGGAGTATAAAAATTTTGTATTCGCAGAAATTCCTGATAGTATATTCAATGTATCCTAATAAAATGACATCCTCCCAAAGTAAATCCATCTAAAGATGGGGGTATCCCATATATTAACTCCTTTTAATGTAACATGAAGGAACGCAAACCACTCTGCTTAAAACATATCGACTCCTCAGATAG
>Ga0256868_10000233_pt1 | contig 33412 bp, 27 predicted proteins | sample RVTome_13_FD_187341 | JGI IMG/M metagenome (GOLD analysis project Ga0256868, IMG submission 187341) | Soil microbial communities from uranium-contaminated site in the Upper Colorado River Basin, Wyoming, United States - RVT92D227 HiSeq ...
CCGCGCGTGAAATGACTCATGGCGCCCTCCAGCACGACGTTGGTAGGTTCAAGGCTCGCCATCATCGCATGCCCGCAAGGGACAGGAAAAGGTCAAAGGGCAAAGGGCAAACGAAAGACAACGGCACGAATCTGCCCTCCCTTTTCCCATTGGCTTCCTGTTTTGATGTGGCGTGCAAGTGCTGAAAAGAGGCGGATTTCGTGGACATGGGTACTAGAATTGGAGAATGTCAGGTTCGAGCCGAAGAACGGCCCTCGTCGGCCTGCTGCGCCAGCGCATCGTGCTGCTGGATGGGGCCACGGGCACGGCCCTCGCGGCGCTCGACCTCACCGCGGAGGACTACGGCGGCGAGGCGCGCTTCGGTTGCCACGAGGCGCTGGTCCTGCAACGGCCCGATGCGGTGCTGGAGCTCCACCGCTCCTACCTGAAGGCCGGTGCCGACGTCGTCGAGACCGACACCTTCGGCGCCACACCGGTGGTGCTCGCCGAGTACGGTCTGGCCAGGCGCTGCAAGGAGATCAACCGCAAGGCGGCCGAGATCGCTCGCAAGGCCTGCGCCGAGTTCGAGGGCAAGGGCAGAAAGCGCACGCGTTTCGTGGCGGGCTCGATCGGCCCCACGACGAGGTCGCTCACCCTCACCGGAGGCATCACCTTCGCCGAGCTTGTGAAATCGTACACAAGCCAGGTGGAAGGGCTCGCGGAGGGCGGCACCGACGTACTGCTGATCGAGACCAGCCAGGACCCCCTGAACCTCAAGGCCGCCCTGATCGCCTGCCGCGAGGCCGCACCCGACCTGCCCGTGGCGGTCTCGGCCACCCTCGAGCCGACCGGAACCACCCTCGGCGGGCAAACCATCGAGGCGGTGGCGGTGATGGTCGAGCCGTGGCAACCGCTCTGGGTGGGGATCAACTGCTCCACCGGCCCCGGCCCGATGACCGAGCACGTGCGAGCCCTGGCCGCGCTCACCCCTTCGTTTGTCTCGGTGGTCCCCAACGCCGGCATCCCCGACGGCGAGGGCCGCTACCGCGAAAGCCCCGAGGAGATGGCCCGGACCATGGAGCGCTTCGCGGCCTCGGGCTGGGTGAACCTGATCGGTGGTTGCTGCGGCACCGGTCCGGAGCACATCCGCCGACTCCGCGAGGTGGCGGACCGGCACACGCGGCGCGAGCCGCCCTCCTACGACTCCGCGAGGCTGGCCGGCGGCGAGGTGGTGGAGTTGGTGCAGGACCCGCCCCCGCTTCTCATCGGCGAGCGCACCAACGTGCTCGGTTCGCGCAAGTTCAAGAACCTGGTGCGCGAGGGGCGCTTCGCGGAGGCGGCGGAGATCGGGCGGCGCCAGGTTCGCGGGCGGGCCGGCGTGCTGGACGTCTGCCTCGCCGACCCCGAGAGGGACGAGAAAACCTCGACGGTCGCGTTGCTCAGCGAGCTCCGCCGGGCCGTGCGTGTACCGCTCATGGTGGACTCCACCGACCCCGAGGTGATGGCCGCGGCGCTGGAGCTGATCCCGGGGCGGCCGGTGCTCAACTCGGTCAACCTGGAGGACGGCGGGAGCCGCCTCGACCAGGTGGCGGCGCTCGCGAGGCGGTTCGGCGCCGCAGTCGTGGCGGGGTGCATCGACGAGCACCCCAGCGAGGGGATGGCGCGCACCGCGGAGCGGAAGCTCGAGGTGGCAGCGCGGCTCTTGGAGCGCCTCGAGGCAGCCGGGCTTCGCCGCCGCGAGATTCTCCTCGACGCGCTCGTGTTCCCCGCCGCCACTGGCGATCCGAAGTTCCGGGCGGCGGCCGCCGAAACCGTGCGCGGCGTCAAGTTGATCAAGGAGAAGTTGCCGGGTGCCATCACCGTGCTCGGGATCTCCAACGTCTCGTTCGGGGTACCGCCCTCCGGGCGCGAGGTGCTCAACGCGGTTTTCCTGCACAAGTGCGTCGAGGCCGGGCTCGACGCCGCGATCGTCAACAGCGAGCAGCTCGTGCGGTTCAACACTATCGAGCGCGAGGAGGTAAAGCTCGCGGAGGACGTGCTGTTCTCCGGCGAAAAGGCCTCGGTGGACGCGTTCGTCGCCCGCTACCGCCAGGCGCGCCCACGGGTCCCCTTCGTGGACCGGCACATGCCCGCGGCCAAGCGGCTCCGCCGGATGGTGGTCGAGGGAGCGCGCATCGGCCTCGATCAAACCCTCGAGGAGCTGCTCACGCGTTCCACCCCGCTCGACATCATCAACGGGCCGATGATGGCCGGAATGGCTGAGGTGGGTCGCCTGTTCGCCTCCGGAAAGCTCATCGTGGCCGAGGTGCTCGTCTCCGCCGAGGTCATGCAGGCTGGGGTGGACTACCTGAAACCGTACATGGTCGGCGGCGAAACCGCTTCTCGCGGTTCGCTCCTGCTCGCGACCGTGCGCGGCGACGTCCACGACATCGGAAAGAACCTGGTCGGAATCATCTTCTCCACCAACGGCTACACGGTCGTGGATCTAGGCGTGCAGTGCCCGTCGAACAGGCTCATCGAAGCGTGGCGCGAGCATCGCACCTCCCTGATCGGGCTCTCGGGCCTGCTCGTGCGCTCGGCCCACCAGATGGTTGCCACCGCGGAGGACCTGCGTGCGGCGGGGATCGAGGTCCCGCTCCTCGTCGGCGGGGCGGCGCTGTCAGACTCGTTCACCCGCGACCGCATCGCGCCTGCCTACGGCGTCACCGTGCGTTACGCCCGCGACGCGATGGCCGGCCTCGCCATCGCCAACGAACTGACCGGCGCCGTGGCGGCCTCTGATGCCACGGCAGCGGTCCTCCTGAGCGAGGCCCCGGGCGAGCGAGGGATCCCACCGACCCCTGATCCGCCCGCCTCCGGCGCGCGGCGGGATTCTTCGGGCGCCGCGCGCCCTCAGAATGACACCTCTACCGTTGGCGTCGCAGCGATCTGGGAACGCGAGCCGCTTCCGGTGGCCGACCTGCCGAAGCCGCCGGATCTCAAGCGCCACCTGCTGAACGACCTCCCAATGGACCAGATCTTCGGCTACCTGAACCCGCAGATGCTGTTCGGGAAGCATCTGGGCGTGCGCGGCTCGGTGCGGCGCCTGCTCGAAGCTGGCGACGAGAAGGTCGCCGAGTTGAAACGGCGCGTGGAGGCGCTCCAGGACGCCGCGGTGACCCGCAAATGGCTAAAGCTTGCGGGCGTCTACCGCTTCTTCCGCGCGTACGGGCGGGGCGACACGGTGGTCATCCTCGATCCAGACGGGCGCGAGCGGGCCGCGCTGCCGTTCATGCGCCAGGGCAGACCGCCGCACGCCTGCGCCGCCGACTGGGTGCACCCGGACCCGGAGGCCAGGGACACCGTGGCGATCTTCGTGGTCACCGCTGGGATCGGCGTGCGGGCGCACGCCATCGACCTGCGCGCAGAAGGCAGGCTGCTGGACTCGATCGCCCTCCAAGCGCTGGCCCTCGAGACCGCCGAGGCTACCGCGGAGTGGCTTCACCGCAGGCTGCGCGAGCTGTGGGGGTTCCCGGACCCGCCCGAGATGACGATGGAGGAGCGCTTCCGGGCGCGCTACCGCGGCATCCGGCTCTCGTTCGGCTACCCCGCCTGCCCCGACCTCGAGCCGCAGGTGGACGTGTTTCGCCTGCTCAACCCGCAGGAGATCGACATTCGCCTCACAGAGGGGTTCATGATGGACCCCGAGGCAACCGTCTCCGCCGTCGTCCTCCACCACCCCGACGCCAAGTACCTCGCGTAGTCCCGCGCTCATTCACGCTTCTGTGGAAAGCGCGGCCCGGGTGTGCTCGTCACTGCGAGTCCCCGGAAGGGGGCGAAGCAATCTCGGCCAAATCGATGGGATTGCTTCGTCCCCCTCGCTTCGCTCGGCGTCCTCGCAATGACAAGCGAGCGCAAAGCCCTCGTTCCACGGAGACCACGCCATCTGCCGCTACAATGCGGAGATGGCTCACCGGAGGGTGCTCGACCGGTTTGCGGACCACATCGTGGTGGCTGACGGCGCGATGGGGTCGGAGCTGCTGGCCCGGGTGCCGGCCGGTGCGCACCTGGACCTGGCGCCGCTCGAGCGCCCCAACGAGGTCCTCGCCATCCACCTCGCCTACCTGCAGGCCGGCGCCGAGCTGATCGAGACCGCTACCTTCGCCGCGTCCCGTCCCAAGCTGGACCGGCTTTTCGCCAGCGAGGTGGTCGAGGCGGTCAACTCCGCCGGCGTCAAGCTCGCCCGCGAGGCGCGCGACATCTCGGGCGTGGACTGCCTGGTGGCGGGCTCGATCGGCCCGCTCGCCGGCGTGATCGACATCGACGAACCGGACGGACCTGGGCTCATCGCGGTCGCTCACGCGGAGCAGGCTGCGATCCTCGCCGGGCGAGGGGCCGATCTCCTGATCCTCGAGACGTTCTTCCGCCTCGACGAGCTGCGGCTCGCGATCGAGGCGGTTCGCGACGTGACCGACCTGCCACTGGTGGCTTGCCTCTCGTTCCCGTTCGAGAAGCTCCCCGAAAGCCACCCGGAGTTCGCCGAGCAGCTACGCGAGCTGTTCGCGTCCGAGGTACTCGCCGCCGGGATCAACTGCGCGCCGGGTCCCCAGGTCACTCTCGACATCCTTGAGTACCTCGGCGGGCCCCCGGGAGCGATCGCGGTGATGCCAAACGCGGGATCTCTGGTGCGTCGCGACGGCCGTATCCTCCTCCCGCCGGCCACGCCCTCGTACCTCGCGCAGTTCGCCCGCCGCGCCGCCGAGCTGGGCGCGGGTCTCATCGGCGGATGCTGCGGCACCGGCCCGGACCACATCCGCGCCATGGCCGAGGCGGTGCGCGGCCTGCGCCCGGTTCACCCACGCGGAGCCCGCATTGCGGTCGAGCATCCGCCGACTCCCATGCCCTCGCCCCAGCCGCGGCTGCAATCCACGCTGGCGGCGAAGCTGGCCTCGGGGGAGTTCGTCCACGTCGTGCAGCTCGACCCGCCCAAGGGCACGAACCCGGATCGTATCGTCGAGGCCACCAGGGCGATGGCCGATGCAGGACGGGTGGACGCGGTGGACATCAACTCCAACCCGCTTGCGAGGCTGCGCATGGACTCGTTGTGGCTGGCTGCCGAGGTGCAACGCGAGACCGGGCTCGAGACCATCCCCCACATCACCCCGCGTGACGCCAGCCTCATGGGCCTGCAGGCACAACTCCTCGGCGCGTGGCACGCCGGGCTCAGGAACCTGCTGGCGATCTCCGGTGACCCCTCGCAGCTCGGCGACTACCCGGGCGCCCACGACGTCTACCACGTGGACATCTTCGAGCTGGTGCGCTCGGTCTCCCGATTGGCCGAGGGGTTCGACTGCGCCGGCAACCCCATCGGTGAGCCGCCGGGGTTCCACCTGGGCGTCGCGGTCAACCCCGCCGCCGACGACCTCGCCCACGAGGTCGAGCGCCTGCGGCGCAAAGCGGATGCCGGCGCGCACTTCGTCATGAGCCAGGTGTTCTTCAATTGGGAGCCTTGGGAGCGCCTGCTCGACCGCTTCGCTGGGAGGCTGCCGCTGCCCGCGCTGGTGGCGATCTGGCCGCTGCCCTCGCTCAAGCTCGCGCTGCGGCTGCACAACGAGGTGCCCGGGATCTTCGTGCCGGACGAGCTCCTCAAAAAGCTCGAGGCCTCGGGATCCGAGGCCTCGAAGGTGGGCATCGAGCGAGCGCGGGAGCTGCTGTGGGCTGCCCCGCGCTACGCCGCTGGCGTCTACCTCATCGCCCCGTTCCGCAACCCCACAGAGATCCTTCACCTCCTCGACGACGCCTGAGAAGGATCGCTGTGGGGCGGACGCTACGCGCCTTTGTCTCCGGAACAGTCAAACAAAAAGGCACGCCCGGAGGGCGTGCACTAATGCAACCAGGTGAATCTGTTCAGTCTCGGGCCGTGTGGGGCGGACGCAGCCAACGGAGTAGCGGCCGGGCCAGCCCCTGCACCGCCAGACGCACCGGCCTCAGCAGGTAATAGAGGAAGTAGAGGGAGTCCGGCAGCCGGACCCACTGCCAGTCCTGCACCGTCGGCGCCGCGGCGCGGATCCAGCAGTAGCTCACCCTCGCCTTCCGGCCGTCCAGGACCCGGAGCTGGAACCGGCTGGTCTCCAGGAGAGAGGGCTCGACGTTCTTGGGCAGGAAGAGCCCACGCAGCACCGAGGCGCGCAGGGTGGTCACGGCAGGGTCGCGCGCCGCCAGGCCGCTGACCTCCCACGGGACCGGCGCCTCGACGAGCTCCGCCGCCAGCGACAGGCCGAGCAGCAGCATCCGCAACAACCCCTGGGCGCGCGCCCTCTCGACGATCCATGGCCAGTCCCAGCCCTGGTGTGTCTGGACCAGTTCGGCCACGTCGCACACCATCAGGATTTTGGACCACAGGTGAAACGCGCCGTTCACGCACAGCACCAGCAGCATGTCCTCCGGGTCGAGCGATGGTGCCGTCGCGTTGCCCATGTTGACGCGCCGCCTCCGGGCAAGCGCCAGGCCGGCGTCTGGACCGCCGCCCAGATAGTCCGCCGCGAACCGCCAGTGCACGTCAAGGTAAACCCGCCCATCCGGCAGGTCGAAGCCGAGCTCGCAGGTGCGTTTCAGGTGCGCGCGCTCCTGCCTGGGCGTGAGCGTGTACGACGCCGCCCAGCCCTCGGACTTCAGCAGCACTTTGACCTTCCCGAGGTCGAGCCGGCTCACCAGCAAGTCGAGGTCGGAGAACTGCCGGAGCGACGTGTCGCCGTAGGCCACCGTCGCCAGCACGGGGCCCTTGTAGGCCACCACCGGCACGCCGACGGATTCGAGCATCGCGAGCACGTTGAGAAGCTCTCTGGTGAGCGACAGGTTTCGGTACGTGTTGGCCAGGTACAGGGCGCGCAGGTCGCTCAGCAACGACGCGGGCGCCGCCTCTGGGCCGAGGATGGGGAAGTTTCTGTACAGCAGCGGCACCACCCCGTGATCGACCGCGGTCATGAGGACTGCCGGCCAGTCGATCCCGCCCCGCAACAGCTCCTGGGCCCGCTCCGCCTGCGCCTGCGCCCCCCGTGTCCGCGCCAGGCACAGCAGCAGCTCGTGCTCCGGCAGAAACGTCTCGCGCCAGGATCTGTCGGACATCAGTCGCTCAGCTCCCACCGCCCCGCGCTAATCCTTGAGAAGCTGCGGGACAGCCGCAACGCAGCCGTGTTTTGGGGCGGGCGAATCGAAGAGGCACGCGCAGAATGCGTGCCCCACACCAAGAACAGACGCGCTTGTCACTTGTCGGTTTGCGGGCGGGACGGGGCGAACCACGTCTCGCGCAGCTCCTCGCGCTGACTGCTGGAGAGAGCGCGAGTGAACCGCGGGAAGCCCAGCGTCCGGATCAACAGGATCGCCACGATCTCCACGATCACGAGGGTGATCCCGAGCCCGGAGCTTTTCGTGAGCGCGACTGCTGCGGCCATCGCGCACGACACCAGCACGAATCCATAGAGTACGCGCACCACCGTCGGCCTGCTCGCCCCGTGCCGCTGCATCAGGTGGTGCACGTGGTTACGGTCCGCCTTGAAAACGCGCAGCAGCCGCTCAACGGCACGACCCTTGGGCCGTTCCAGGAAGCGCACACCCATCACCGCCAGCGTGTCCATCACCGGAAGGCCCAGCGCCAGGATGGGTATCAGGATGGCAACCGCCGCTGAAGACTTGAGCGCCGCGTGAACGCTCATCGCGCCAAGGAGAAAGCCGAGGGTGAGTGCTCCAGCGTCACCCATGAAGATCTTCGCCGGCATCCTGTTGTGCGGCAGGAACCCGAGGCACGCGCCCACAACGCCCGCCATGAGGATGACCGTGAGAACGTTGCTTTGAGTTAGCGAGTACACCAGTATGCTGGCGGCGACGATCGCCACGACCCCGCCCGCAAGGCCGTCGAGGCCGTCGAATAGGTTGATCGCGTTGGCCACGCCCACGATCCAGAGCACGGTCACAACACCGCCCATCACCCCCAGCCTGACCTCGCCACCGCCGGGAAGCCCAAGAACCGAGAACCACCACCCGGCATAGACGATCAGCACCGCCGCAGCGAACTCCACCAGGAGCTTCTTTGCCACCGAAACGCCGACGATGTCGTCCACCAGCCCGACCGTGAAGACCATGGCGGTGGCGATGAAGAGGGCGATCACCTCGGCCTTCGAGGCCCGGCTCCCCCATGTGGCCCACCTTACCAGCGCCACCGCACCCGCGCCGAACGCTGCCCCGGCAACGATTGCCACGCCGCCGAGCCGCGGCACGGCGCTGCCGTGGAACTTGCGTCCGCCGGGGTAGTCCACGGCGCGCACGGCGAAGGCGATCTTGGCCGCAAACGGTACCATCGCAGCGGTAACCACCCCGGCAATCACGGCTGCGACAGCCGAGGCAATGGCGATCTCAAGCATGCTTCGGCTCCGGCACCCGTTTCGACTGTAGCACGCGAGACACGAGTTCGGCCCACTGACGCGTGCACAACCTGCGTTCGTACTTCTTCTCGAGCAGATCGCGGGCCCTTGCGCCCATCCCGTCGAGCGCCTCGGGATGCCGGCAGGCGTCCAGAAGCGTGTCGCGCACGCCGTTGCCCTCGTGGTCGCAGCGCCACCCCACGCCCTCGCGCCCGATCTCTTCCCACATCCTCGTTCCCCTGCCACCCACCAGTAGCACGGGCTTGCCGGCAGCAAGGGCTGACGCGTACTTGGACGGGACAACCATCCCCGAGACCTCATCCCGGAGCGTCACCAGGTGCACATCCGCCCCGTTGAACAGCCTGCGAAGACTCTCGCGCGGCTGGTATGGCAGGAATCGCACGTTGTCCAGGCCCCATGCCTCCGTCTGAACCTCGCGCAGCCGGGGCCCGTCGCCCACGAACAGGAACAGCACCTTTGGTTCACTCTCCGCGAGCGCCTTCGCGGCACCCAGCACCGCGTCGAACCGGTGGGCGAGCCCAAGGTTGCCGGAGTAAAGCACAACAAACCGCCCTTCCAGGCCATGCTGGCGTCGGAACGCTGCGCCAGTCTCGGCATCAGGCCGGATGGCACGGCCGTCCGCCCAGTTGGGGATTACGTCCACGCGGTGCGCGCCGCGCTCCCGCAGGACCGCAGCCATCCCCTCGTCGAGGGCCACCACGGCATTGGCGCGCCGCAGCAGGAGCCCGGACAGCGCGCTCGAGCCGCGGGCAATCAGCGAACCCGCCTGCAACGTCCCGAGCATCATCGCGACATCGGGGTACAGATCCTCGACCTTGTAGACGAACCGCGCGCCACGCACGCGCGAGAGCCACCCGAGGACGCCGACGAGCGGTGGGGTGGACAGGCAAATCACCACGTCGCGCCGCCGCCCGAACAGCACCGCGACCTTGGCGGCCGCCAGGAACGTCAAGTAGTCGGCGACCCTGCCGAGAGTGCGCGCCCTCCCGAAGCTCGTGCACCGCACCCGCCTGATCTCGACCCCTCGCCACTCCTCTCGACGCGGCAGCTTCCCTACCATGCCCAGGACGTAGGAACCCCGCCCCGCCAGCGCGGTCACGGCCGCACCGCCTGCGCCAAGGTCCTCGGCCAGTTCGGCAAGAAGCTGCGCCGTCGCCGCGACATCCGGCCAGAAGTACTGGTTGATCAGCAGCACCCGGGCCGGCCCGCTGGCCATCACGCCACCCTCCTGACCACGACGTTTCCCAGCACGAGCCTGTCCATCCTCGTGCGCAGGAAGCAGTCCAGCGCCTCCGCTGGGGTGTTTACGATCGGCTCGTTCTCGTTGAACGACGTGTTCAACACGATCGGCACGCCCGTGCGCTGCTCGAACTCGCGGATGAGCCTCCAGTAGCGGGGGTTGGTGCGACGCGAGACCGTCTGCAGGCGGCCGGTGCCGTCCACGTGCGTGACGGCCGGGATCAGCGGGCGCTTCTCCGGCCGGATCGGGTACACCTTGATCATGAAGGGATCGGGGTGGCCGATCGTGAACCAGTCCGATGTGCGCTCCTCCAGGATCGAGGGCGCGAACGGCCGGAAAGACTCCCGCCGCTTGATCTTGAGGTTCAGGACGTCGCGCATGTCCGCCCGGCGGGGATCCGCCAGGATCGAGCGGTTACCCAGCGCCCGTGGCCCCCACTCCGCCCGTCCCTGATACCACCCGACCACCTCGCCGACGGCCAGCGCTGCGGCTGTCTCGGCGCACAGGCGCCCCTCGTCGCGGACCGTCTCCACCGTGTGCTCGCCGTAGCGTCCATCCTGCCCTTGAGAGCCGGGGATCCCGTCCGCCAGCGCCGTGCGGATCTCACTCTCGCCGTGCTCCGGGCCCCAGTACGAGTGGTCCATCACGAAGTCGCGTGGCGCGGCGAACACCGCGTGCTGTACGTACAGGGCCGCGCCAAGGGCCGTCCCCGCGTCCCCGGCCGCTGCCTGGATGTACACGTCCTCGACATCGGTCCGCTCGAACAGCTTCCCGTTGGCGACCGAGTTCATCGCGCACCCGCCGGCCAGCGCCAGGCGCTTGAGTCTCGTGCGGTCCAGGACCTCGCGCACCAGCGCAAAGAACCGCTCTTCGTATACGGCTTGCACCGAGGCCGCGATGTCCTTGTGCCGCTGACCGATCTCCTCCTCGCGGTGACGGCGCGGCCCGAGAAGCTTCTCGAGCGCGGGTGTGAAGACGTCGCCGAGCCCGGGCTCACCGTCGTCCCAGGTCATGTCCACGCCCTCGGAGAGGTGAGAGAAGTAGCGGAGGTCGAGCCTGAACGTTCCGTCCGGCACCGAGGGAACGAGTGCTCGGATCTCCTCGGCGAAACGCGGCTCTCCGTAGGCCGCGAGCCCCATCACCTTGTACTCGTCGCCGTACTTGGGGAATCCGAGGTACTGGGTGAGCGCCGTGTACAACAGACCAAGGGAGTGCGGAAAGTGGACTCGTTGCATCACCTCGATGCGGGTGCCGCGCCCCGCCGCGAGCATGGTGGAAACGAAGTCGCCGAACCCGTCCACCGTCAGGCAGGCCGCCTCCTCGAACGGCGAGCAGTAGAACGCCGACGCGATGTGGGCGACGTGGTGCTCGACAGGGAACAGCTCGGGGACCCTGGTTCCCGCGCCGGCGGTCTTGACGATGCGCTCCTGGAGGGCGCCGACCTGAGTTAGGTTTCGTGCCCGCGAGAGAGCGCGCCCGAGGCTGCGGGGATGGGTCAGCGCCAGCGCCGCCTTGCGCCAGAGGTGCGCCCGCGGCTGACGCGAGACGGCTAGCGCCCCCACGCCCATGAGCGAGCCGTCTCCCACCTCGCCCAGGCAGTGCCTCATCGCCAGTGCCGGGAACCCGGCCCAGTGCTTGACGCGGGTGAAGCGCTCCTCCTCGACGCCGGCCACGAGCTTGCCGCCCGCCAACGCGGCGACCGCTGCATCACCGTGGAACGCGTTGAGCCCGAGGACGATCATGTTCTGAGCCTTGATATCCGTACACCTAATACCAGCCAAGAGCTTAGTCTGGCATCCGGGTACTTAGGGCGGCCGCCTGTCTTCGAGCCGAACCGAAGCCTGTCGCCCAAGGGGCGACGCCTATCGCGACCTATTTCCGGCACTCCACACCCAAGCACTCGCGCCAGCGATCCGCGTCTTCGACGTCTGCGAAGCGCTTGTCATCTGAGTCGGCGAACTCAGCCCTTCGGACACCTCTGAAACCAGCGTTGCTCAACTCGGCCGAGATTCCCTTGAAGTCCCACATCCAGAGGTGAGCGCTGTTTCCCAGCCATTGCCGCAGGAAACCCACGAGACCTCTTGTCCGCTCAACGGATCCCAAGAGAGATGCCTCCATGAACTGCGAGCAGGCATCTGGGGCCGCGGAACTCAAATACGCTCCTGCAATGGTTTCCAAATCTGGCAGCACGAACCGAAAAATGCCTCCGTCCCTAAGCAAAGCATGGGAATTCCTGACAGCCACACGGAAGTCCTGCAGCGAGAGATGCTCAAGAACGTGCGAACAGTAGAGCCCATTGCATGACTTACTCGGTACTGGCAGCCCCTTGAGGATGTCCCCATACTCGGTGTTCTTCGGGAAAAGCGGAGGCAAGAAACGTCGGAAGAAGAACCCGACTCCTGACAACTTTTGAAGCCTTAGTGACGGACTAGCGTCAAAGTTGCGCCAGGTTGTGGGGGCGCTTAGCCCGGAGCCATATTGGACATACATCCTATCCCGCCTTCGGTGCGCAGAGCGTTCTGTAGAGATCCTCCATGGTGGCGATGGGTCCATCCCAGGAAAGCTCACGCGCCACCGCCCCGCACTGGGCGCAAAGGCTCTGCCGCAGGGCATCGTCGGTGAGCAGCCGATTCAAGCCGTCGCGAATCCCATGGATGGTGCAGGGCACGACAAGTCCGGCCCGATCCTTGAGCAGCGGAGCGATGCCGCACTGATCGGTCGCCACAACCGGAGTCCCGCAGGCGATCGCTTCGGCGGCGGCGTTCCCGAAGCTTTCGTACCGGGAAGGCAGCACGACGAAGTCCGCGTCCACGAGTGCCTCGAGCCTCTCCCTGCCATAGAGAGGGCCCGGAAAGGCTACCATTTCCCCAGCTTCGCGGCGGATCCAACGTAGGCAACCGTCACCGTCGTCCGGCCCGACGATGGCAAGGAAAGCTGATTCGCCCACGCCTTTGAAGGCCTCGACAAGAAGGTCGAGGCCCTTCACGAACGCGATCCGCCCGAGGAACACCACCAGCGGCTCGCTGCCGATGCCCAGCCTTGCCCTGAACGCCCCTTTGTCGGGGAGGTTTTCAAACTCAAAGAGGTCCAGCCCGTTGCGCCTGAGCACGACCTTACTCTCCGCGATCCGTGCGTCTAGGAGCTCACCGCGCTCGCGCTCGGAGGTTGCCACGATCCGGGCGGACCCTTCCAGGAGCCGCCGCCCCGCCGCCCAGTGATATAAGCGCTTCTTGCGCAAGCTGCGCACCCTCGGCTGAAAGGCTCCCAGAGGCTCGACAACGTAGGGAATGTCCTCCCTGCGACAGAACCAGGCTACGACAACGCCAAGGAGGTCGTAGAGGCCGTAGATGTGAACGACGTCGAACTCGGCCAGTCGTCTGGAGCAGAACTGGACCACGCCGGGGCTCAGGGTCGCGGTCCTGTAGCGCAACCAGGCCGGGAGGTAGATCACCTCGACGCGGTCGTTGTCAGGGACGGCTGAAGCAGGGTCCTGCTGACCCAGGTTGACCGTCAGCACGGTGACAGAGTGTCCGCGAGCGGCAAGGTGCGAAGCAAGCGCCCTGACGGCCGCGACCGGCCCGCCCTTCTCCAGGTACGGGTAATAAACCTGGGTTACCTCAAGGATGCGCATGGGTGCGCCCGTTACGGCGAATCAGGAGCATGAAACTCAGCCAGAACGGAAACGCCTGCGAATTCCCCATCGAGTAGATCCAGCTTTCGAAAAAGCACGCAACAAGAGCCGAAATGAGGACGCCTTGCAGCCCGTGTTTCAGGTCGAGCGTGTCGTCGTGAAGGCTGCGGAGGGCGCTCGAGACCAAAAGGAAGATGAGGGGTCCGAAGAATGCCAGCGCTCCGACCACGCCCGTTTGCGCCGTGAGGCCCAGGTAGGAGTTGTGCAGATACGAGCCTGTGTGTTCCCTGAAACTCTTGGGATCGTACCCGTACGCCTCGAAGAGGAGGTCTTCCGTACCGAACCCGTGCCCAAACATCGGGCGTTCACTGATGATGTTCATTGCTGCAGGCCAAGCCTCACTGACGCGCCCGCTGCCCGTCCTTATCGTTTCCGCCCGCACGTATGGGTTCTCGATCCACCTCTCCTTCAGGCGTGGGCTCGTACCGACCCAGAGGGCGGCGACCACCATCGCGGCCGCGCTTGCGAGAAACGCCCGTCGCCGCGCCCTCCACATCACATATGCGGAACCGAGCAGCGCCGCGAGGATGCCCCCACGGCTACCCGTGAGAACTAGGCTTACCGCCATGATCCCGACAAGTGCCCAGTATTTCGGCCGCCGCTTCGCAAGCAGGAGTTCCAGGGCAACCGGGAAGAGCACGCCCGCGAGTAACCCGAGCGAGTTCGGGTTCTCCATCAGGCCCCGGAACCGGCCCCGCAGCCACACGCCGTCGTCCAGCGGCAGCATGAGCAAGCCGGCAACGCAGACGAACGAGCATGCGCCGAGCACTATCTCGATGGTTTTCTCTTCGCCGTGTTGGCCGGCGCACCGCCACCCCGCCCAGAACACGGCCATGTACATCAAGAGCAGCGTTACGGACCGTTGGACTGTCAGCACCGGCGCGATCGAGTACAAGACAGTGAGGAACGCATATGCCACCCACGTGAGGATGATCACATCGAGAACCCGCGCGCGCCTCGTGCGCTGGCCGGCGGATGCAATGGCCATGAAGTAGGCGAAGCCCATCAGGGCAAGCGCGACCCAGCGCACATTGCTTAGCGACGCGTGGACGATGTCGAAACGCGTCTGGGCGAGCATCAATACGAGCGCGGTCAGGAAGATCAGGGTGCCCATGTGTGATGGCCGGAAAAGCTCGTCTCCCCCGCGCAGGTCGTAATCTGCACGGAGGGGACCGTGGCGACCTGTCGAGAAACCGCGGGACTCCTCACTGCATGCCGACCCGCGCGACGCCGCCGACGTTGGATCTGGTCTGCTGGCTTCTCCTCAGTAGCAGGACCAGGCAGACCCAGAATGGGAAGGCTTGGGAGTTACCCATCGAGTAGATCCAGCTTTCGAAGAGGCACGCGACCAGGGCCGCAATCAACGTCCCTTCCAAGGCGTGAGTGACCTCGAGGCGCGCATCCCCCAGGCTGGCCCTGATCCGGCGGTAGGCAAAGAGGATCAGGGGCAGGAAGAACGTCACGGCGCCCACCAGACCTAGTTGTGCGGTCAGGCCGAGGTAGGAGTTATGCAAGTAGGAGCCCGTGTGCTGCAGAAAGCTCTCCGGATCGTACCCGTACGACTGGAAGAGCAGGTCCTCCGTTCCGAAGCCGTGCCCAAAGAACGGGCGCTGCCTGATCATACGCAAGGCGACCGGCCAGACCTCCACCCTCCCCCCACCAGTTGCTAGGGTCTGCGCCCGCAAATACGGGTCCACCATCATTTCCGCCTCGCGCTCGTGGGGGTTTGCGAGGATCAGAATCGCGGCGGCGAGGCTCGCCAGCAGCCCGAGCACGAAGGCGCGCTTGCGGGCTTTCCAGAGCACGTACGTGGTACCGATCAGCGTCGCAAGCATCCCACCCCGGCTGCCGCTGAGGACGACACTCACGACCATCACAGCCACGAGCAGGTAGTCACGAAACCGCCCCCTCGACAGCAACCGCTCCACAGCCGGCGGCATCAGCAGGGCCGTCAGCAGTCCTACGGAATTGGGGTTCTCCATCAAGCCGGAGAAACGCTCCCCGAAGGACAAACCGCCAAGCAACGGCGCAAGCAAAAGCCCGCCGCAGAAAACAACCAGGGTCGCAAACAGGATCAAATCGACAACGCTCTCCTCGCCCTTTCTGCCGGCGTACCGCCACACGGCCCAGAACACCGCCACGTACATGAGCACGAGCGTGGCCGCGCGTCCCAGCGTTAACGATGGGGCGATCGAGTAAGAAACCGAGCCAAGTGCGAATGCAAGCCACAGCACGATGTAGGTGTCGAAGCCGTGAAAGCGGCGTCCCGAGCGACCCGAGAGTGCAGCCTCGACCAACACCGCAAAGCCAAGAAGCACAAAGGGGAGCCACCGCGCGCGCTCAAGCAGCTCGCGCAGGAACCCCACGTGCGTCTGGTGCAGCATGAGGATCAACGCGGTGGCGAAGATTAGGGCGCCCACGGACGAATCTCCCCCCTTGGCGTGAACAGCCCCAGTTTCGCGCCGTTCTCCATGGCGCTTCGACAATCACGCGATCGAACCGGCATCATCACCGTTGCACCCGCGACAAGGCCTGCAGAGCCTCGAGAAACCCTTCCGCACACGCAGCCGGGGAAAACGCCGCAATGGCTTCCCGGCACGTTTTGGACATGGTGACTTTGGACTCCGGGTCCTCGATCAGGCCAAGGATCCGCGCCGCATACTCTGCCGCGTTGCCGCAGCGGTACCCCGTCACCCCATCCGTCACTAGATCATAGCCCGCGCCGACCACGGGTGAGCAGAGCACCGGCACTCCACAGGCCATCGCCTCGTTGACCACGAGACCCCACGGTTCCGACACAGATGGCACCATCAGCACGTCGGCCTGGCCGTAGTAGAAGGGCAACTCTGTCTGGCGCACGAACCCGAAGAAGACCACGTTCCTTAGGCGCCGCTCGGAGACGAGCCTCTCGTACTCGCGCCGCCGGGGACCGTCGCCCACGACGAGCAGGCCGACCTCGAGCCCCTGCGTCTGTAACGCGCCCACCACATCTACGGTCACTGGAAAACCTTTTTCGGCGGAAAGCCGGCCCATGAAGAGGACGTTGAACTCCGGGAGGAAATGAGCCTTCCGGAATCGCTCCCTCGCCTCGTCCGTCTGAGCACGCGCCGCACCCTCCCTGAAGAATTCGGAGTCCACGGCGTTGGGGGCCGCGAATATGCGCTCATCCGTTACCCCGTACGTCGCAAGGTACTCGCGGCTTGCCCGCCCGGGCACGATGAAGCTGTCACACCTTCCGATGAACCGGACCTTGAGCCGCTCCGTGAACCTCGACCCGTTACGGGCGTCGTGAATCGTGCTTTCGCACCACAGGCACAGCTTCACGGCCAGCCGACGCACGTTCCGCGCAGCCAGAAACGAGGTTACGTGGTTGTAGCCCCCCACCACCACCAGAGAAGGAGCGAACCGTTCAAGGGCGCGTCCGACACCCGGGTTCAGGTGGCAGCCGAAGCCGCGCCCCGACCACGCGCGCAGATTCAGTCCACCCAGAACCTCGTGCGCGAACCTGCTTTTCTCGAGCGAGGGCTCCCACTTGCGGTTTGGGGCGCGAAGGGCCATGAAGAAGACCTTGAAGCGGCTGCCGAGTCTGTCCCCGAGGTCGTTGAACACCGGGATCCGATAAGGCGTCGGCACGTCCACGACCAGCGCAAGACGACCCCCGCCATCGCTCCGGCCACCAGCTTCACTACCCTGCGCTGCCAACTTGATCCCCCGCTTCTGTGCGGCCATTCGACTCGCGCGAGAACTGCTCGAGTAGCTCCACGATCCTCGCTGCCGCGGCAGGCCACGTGAAGAGAGTTGCCCGGGCGCTACCCTTCTCCGCCAGTTGGGTGCACAACCCCCGGTTTGACAGGACCCGTTCGAGTGCGCCGGCGAAACTCACTTCGTCGTCAGGGGCCAGCAAGAACCCAGCATCCCCGACCACTTCCGGCACGGAGGTGACGTTGGAGGAGATCACCGGAACCCCGCACGCCATGGCCTCGGCCAGCTGTAGCCCGAACCCCTCGTACAGCGTCGGATCGAGGTAGGCCTCGGCGCCCTGGTACACACTGACTAGCGTGTCGTCGTCCACTCGCGCGAGGAAACACAGCCCCGGGCCGATGCCGAGGCTCTCGCCCTGCTCCCTGAGACCCCGGATGTCGCTCGGCTTTACGCCGACGAGCAGTAACGCCAGGTCAGCGCCTGTGTGCGAGATCATCCGCGCGAAGCTCGCAAGAGCGACCTTCGTGTTCTCGCGCGGGTCTCCAGTAGCGAAGTGCAGAACGTACGCCCGCCCTCCGCAAAACCGGTCCCGCGCGGCCTGCTTGGCATCGGCGCTCCCCGGAAGCCGGAACCGCTCGCTGATTCCTGGATGGACGACGTGAATCCGGTCCTCGCGAATGCCATATTTCTCCCGAAGCTCCCGCCCCGTGGCCCTCGAGCTGACGATGAAGTGACTCACCTTGCCCGCGATCTTGCGGAAGCGCCAGAGCGAATATTTCGCGACTGCCTTCGCCAGCCGCGGTGCACCGCTCTCCAGCAACGCCTGGGTGCGGTGGTCGGGCACTTCGAAGAGGTAGACCACCGTGGCCGCGCGCGGCTCGCACAGTGTCCGGTCCCTGCCCGTGAACACCAGTCGGGCGCCATCGCGCCGGGCCCGGCGAGGCAAGATTGCCCCTTCCCACAGCACCGATGGCCGAAGCCGCACGGGGCGAACGTCGAGCGAGGGCCAGCGCCGACGCGCCTCGTCGGCATGCGTGCCGTCCACATAGGCGATCCAGGACCGCGACTGAGGTCGCGGCGCCATTTCATCCAGGAAGCCCTCGATGACGACGCCGAGCCCCTTCCGTCCGGGCACAACCGGGGTCGCGTCAATGGCCAGTCGCACTTGGCCCGCCGAGAAGCTCGGAGTAGAGTTCGCGGATTTCCGCTAGCATCTTCTCCTTTGTGAACCTGGAGGTCACGCTCGCGCGACCCCGTTCGGCCAGCGAGGCCGCAAGGTTCGGGTCGCAGAGGAGGCGATCCGTGGCGCGGGTAAGCGCATCGACATCGCCTGGAGGCACGAGCAGACCAGTTTCTTCGTCCGTGATGATCTCCGGTACGCCGGCCACATCGGTGGCGATGACCGGTACACCGAGCGACATCGCTTCCAAGAGCACAACCGGAAATGCTTCCGTAAGCGAGGGCAGGACGAGTACGGCCATGCGGCGCATGAGTGCCAGCACGTCCTCGACGTGACCCCAGAACTTGATCTGGTCGGTGATTAGCAGGTCTTCGGCGAGGGCTCGTAGCTCCGCTTCAAACCTCCCATTGGTTTGCTGGTCCTTTCCAACAAGCCAAAGCTGCGCGGTCGGGTGTTCCGGGGCTAACTGCGCCAAGGCCCGGATCAGTTCGCGTTGGCCCTTGCTCTCGGCAAGTCGAGCTACGCAGCCGATCACCGGCTGTGCGGCAGTCGCGCCGTCGGGCTTCTGCCGTGGATCCTGGTCACACGGGATTCCGTTGTAGGCGACCCGGACTTTCTCCGGCGGATACCCCTGGTTGATCAACGTCGCCGCAGTGTGTTGGGAGACGGCCACGAAGCGATCGGCCCACCTCGCGGTCCAGGTGTCCAGTCGCCGCACCAGTTTTGCCTTTGTGCTTTCGCGGCCGAAGAAGTTCTCCGCGTGCACGTGGTTGAGCAGGCGCACGCCTGCAAGGTGACACACCATTCGCCAGAGAATGTTGCCCGGGACCATCACGTGGGTGTGAACCAGGTCTGCGCGCGTCCGGCGAAGGAATCGGATCAGCTTCGGCACTCGCCAAAGGTCCCAGAGTCTTCCGGATCGAAGCACTTCCACCCGAGTAACGCCGGCACACTGCTCAGTGAACGGGCCCCGCCCCGGCGCCACGACAATCACGTCGTCGCCAAGGGAAAGTCGATCCTTGACGATATCGAGGCAGACCTTCTGTCCGCCCGCCATCTCGCCCGAGATCACGACGTGGACGATCCGGGCCACCGCGTGCCTTTCGGTCTTGTCCGCAGGCTGGCAATGGGGCGATCCAGCTGTCGGCAATTTGCCAAACGGCCCATCAAGCCTCGCATACTGCGATGACGTACTCCGCCCCCCTGAGGTCCCCTTTCACGACCGCCTGGTCCCGCGCAACCATCTCCTCAAACGGGGTGGTGCCGAGCCTCGAATCAACCGCATGTCGCAGCCTCGCCGGGACGAACCTACGGAGGTGGAAAACGTCGAAGCTCTGGAGCCAGTGGTGGGCCCCGCTCTGCACACGCGCCTGTCCGTAAGCCTCAACGTCCCTGAAATGCGCCCGGAGGAGCACGACGAAATCCCCAGCGGAGAACTCAACAGAATGGTGGGGGTTCTTCGGCCGCCGCGTGGTTCGTCTCGCCCGAGGTGTCGACACGATGTAGACGCCGCCGGGCGCAAGAACACGGCGAACTTCGCCAAGGTACCGCGGGATCTCTGCCAGGTGTTCGATGGTCTCGAAGGAGACCACAGCGTCGAAGTTTGCGTCCCGAAAAGGAAGCCTAACCGCGTCCCCAACGGTGAACCTCAGACCCTCATGCCGGTAGTGCGTTCGCGCATGCGCGGCGGCGCCGACGTCCAGGTCGAGACCCATCACGCACCGGGCGACGCCCACAAGCATGTCCGAGCCGTAGCCGGCGCCACAGGCGACGTCGAGGACCCTCTTCCCCCTGCAGTACGGCACCGCGAACTCGTAACGGACCCGGTGGACCGTGAGCACGCCGATGGGCACGATCGTGGGGTCGATCCGTTCGCTGTGACCTTCGCCCTTGAGCGACCCGTCAAGGTCAACGGACAGCGGCACCAGCTGCCTTTCGCTTCCTGGAGACCGAGGCAAGGAGCATTTTCGTGAGGGCCTTGGCAATGAACAGAATGTGTCGGGGCCGCGCCAGAAAGGCGAACGAACCAGCGGGCATCCTCTTCAGGGTCTTCAACGCCTCGGTGGGCCGGGCCGAAGCGTAGTGGCATCTCGCCGTCGAGAACAAAAACGCGCGCTGGGCGGCATGGTCCGGGTCGCGCGCCGGATCCTTCTCAATGCTTTCAAGGTGGTGTTCGTTGACCGCAATGTGGGCCTCGCCGAGCCCAGCGCCGGACCCTCCCGGATGCGACCGGTAGCGGACGAGTTCTTCAGGGACGCACCCAATCTTCGAGACCCGGCTCACGCGGAGGTAGAGATCAAGGTCCTCTTTCTGGTGGAATTCCTCGTCGAAGCCGCCGACCATCTCGAGGACCGGTTTGCGCACCATGACCGTGGACGTGAACATGAGGCAGGAATCGGCGAGACTCACGTATGAGTGCCCACGCGGACAAAGCTCAGCGTAGAGCTTTCGGTGCACCGCCGTCTCCCGCGCCTCCACCTGGCCGACTGCGTCGATCACCACGGTCCGGGTGTGGCACAGCCCGACGTCCGGACGCTCCCCCAGGAATTCCACCTGCTTTTCCACCTTTCCGGGTATCCACTCGTCGTCGTCGTCAAGGAAGGCCACCAGCTCACCGCGAGCCTCCCGCACGCCGATGTTCCGGAGGTAGCTGCGTTCCTTTCCCTGAAAGCTGAACGAGTGAAACGGGAAGGGCGGCCTGTAACCCCTGAGGAACTCGAGCGTCCCGTCCGTCGAGCCGTCGTCCAGCACGAGCAGCTCGACGTCTCGATAACTCTGTCTCTCGACCGACAGGAGCGCCGATCGGAGATAGCCGATCCGATTGTAGGTCGGGATGAGGACGCTGACGTGTGGCATCACCGGAGTCTCTCAGCGCAGGCTCTGCTCGATGGCCGTGCGGGGGCTCGCCGCGGCCTTTGCGTACATCGAAACGTAGGCTTCCTTGAGGCATCCCCAGGAAAAACGGCGGACTACCTCCGGCCGTAGTGCCAGCGCCCTCCGCCGGAGCGCTTCGGCCTGGGCGCCTGTGTCTCGGATAGCTCCTGCCAGTCCGGCTGTGTCAGCCATGTCTGTGAACAGATCCCAGTTTGGGCCGACCAGCCAGCGGAAATGGGCAGCGTCGTGAAGCAGGACCGGAACGCCGGCGAGCAGCCCCTCGATGACGACCAGGCCAAAACCCTCGAGCAGCGAGGGCACCACCAGCAGGTCGGCAAGCCCATAGACGTCGTTCATCTCGCCGGGTGGAACATTGAGATGCGTGAGCCGGCCGGTGAGCTTCCGGCAGGCCTCCCTGAAGATCGAGCGATCTTCAACAGTGCCGCAGAGCACGAGGTGGTGGCGTTCGTCCAGCAGTTCCATGGCCTCGACGAGCCGGTCCACGCGCTTGGAGCTGCGGTTGATCGCCGCGACGCACAGCACGACCCGAGCGGCTTTCGGCACGCCGAACCGCGCTCGCAACTCCAGCTGGTGCATCGGGTCTACCGGAAAGAAGCGAGCATCATCCACGCCTAGCTCGAGAAGCGACATGCGATCTGGTGGCACGCCGAAGCTTAGAGCTTCATCGTACGTGAGGCGCGACACCTGGTGGAGGTGATGGCATCGCACGCAGTGCTCAGGCTTCATCCTCAGGCCGTGCGTGAACAGGCGCCGAGGTGACTCCTTTGAGAGGCGCTCGAGCCGCATGAACACGTTGTTCAGAGCGGGCTCACTGTAGTGGACCAGATCGTAGGAGCCTCGTACGATTCGCGGCCAGGCCAGGACCGCGAAGGACAGCTGTTCCCAGACGAAGCGATCGTTCCAGACCCTTCCCAAGAGCTTCGTCACCCACTGGTCACGTTCCAAACCCCCGATCGGGATTCGTCGCTCGTTTTGTTCGCCGCTGCCCGTAAAGAAGGCGATGTCGAGGTCATGCCGGAGCGTGTCGAACATGCCCTCAGCAAAAGCCTCATAACCCCTCTCCGCCCGCCCGACACCTGAGCACAGCAGCGCGACTTCCATCACTGCTCACTACCCGCTTCGCACAGGGGCGAGCCCGTGATTGAGTGAGATTGGTGGCGTCGTGCGCTAGTCCCCACGGGATGGGTTGCAGGGATGAACGTAGACGGCTGAGAACCCTTCAAGAGACACCGGCATTCACGATCCGCTCGCTGTTCGTCTTGCGCCAGACATCAGGCTGGGTCCCCGTGGCAGCAGAAAGACATCGGTGCACGAATCGTGTGGAACTGCCCGGAGCTCCTCGAAACCACGCACGTTTCTCGCGCGGTACCCCATTTGCCCGATCAGGACGTCGTTGACGTACCGGCGGACCACCTCGAAGGTCACCTCACAGACGAGCACAGGCTGGTGCGTTTCCAGTACGCGCGTCGCGCCTCGTAGCACGGCAACCTCCTCACCCTCGACGTCAAGCTTCATCAGGTCCAGCCTTGATTCCTCGAAACAGGCATCAAGGGGACGGCAACGCGCCGTGCCCGCCTTCCTCCATCCCTCCGAGGCCTGCACGCGCGTCCCCGCCGTTGGGCCGCCCCTGTGGCCCGGCGGCACGAACAGATCAACGGTGCCTTCCTGCTCCCCAAGAGCGATGCCCTCCACTCGGACATTGGTCAGGTCGTTGAGCGCGACATTCCGCCGAAGGTGGGCGATGTTTTCCTGCATCGGCTCGAACGCGATGACCCGCCCGCCATCCGAGAGGTGTCGCGCCATCGTTACCGTGTGCAAACCGACATTTGCTCCAATATCAACAAAGACGCCCCGTGGGGGAAGGAGCGAACGCATCAGTTCCAGTTTCCGCGTCTCCGTTTCTCCGAGGAAGTAGAGCCTCTGGTTCCAATCCCCGAGGTCGAGGTCAAGCAGCACGCCCTCACGCTGGGCAACCACGCGCCCTTCGGCGGCAAGTCCTGCCACCGGGAAGGCTGCCGCTGTGCGGATTCGGCCCGGGAGCAGCCGAACAAACACTGCTGCGATGCGAAACAGCAGTGATTCAGCCCGTTTTCGAAGCAAGCCATCTGCGATTCTCCAGGGCACCGTACTCAACCGCCCTTTTGCCGATTCAAAGACCTCGCCCGAGCTACCTAGCGCCGCCGAAGCGCGCGTCGGACGCGGGTTCCAACCAGATTCCGGATTTGCCCGAGTTTGTCGGCCGCTGGGATGGTTGCGTACCGCCAGTCCGGGTAGGCGTCATGGCGGCGAACAAAGCCGAGGATGATCCGCTTGAATGAGGCCATGTCGAGCTCAACACGCTCCTCGTGGCTGAAGGTGTCCTCCCAGAAGAGCCAGGTCACGCGCTGCTCCGGCGCGAGGCGGCGGCACACGCGCTTGGGGAGGTGGTACTGCCATGACCCGTGGATGAAATGAGGTTTCATGAGGAACACTACGCAAGTGTCCACCGGGTTCATGTCGACGAGCCACCGGTGATGGTAGTAGCCCGCGTACGCCCGTGACTCGGTCCCGAACGCCAGTTCTGCCAGCATGGATGGGGTCTCGAGATAGCCCCGCTTTGCAACCCGGTTCAGCTCCGAGCACAGGAAGACGGGATCACGGATGTCCTCCAGTGTGTGTGAGCAGACAACAAAGTCGAAGAACCCGTCCTCAAACGGGAGCCTTTCGTTCGAGCTAACATTCATTTGAACCCAGGTTTCTCTTGAAAAGCGCTCCTGCTCCGGGCCCTGCCGGCCCGCCCAGCCCCGGGTGTCATACGGCATCAGGTCGACGACCCAGTCGGCGCGGGTGAACGGTTTCGCCCACCCCCCAACATCGAGTACACGATCGCTGGCCGCAATCGAGCCCAGAATCCGAGGGAGGTTGGCGTCAAACATCGAGTATTTCACGTGTACGATGGAAACGTGCCTACCGTAACCGTTGCCGTTCCCACACGCGGGGACCGTACCAGTCTCATGAGAACGGTCCAGAGCGCCGTGGACGACGCCAGGGCCGTATCAGTGGGCTTTGAATTCCTCGTCGTGTGGTCCGGCCGCACGGAACCCCCAAGTTGGGCGGCTGGGCTCCCCATGGTCGTCCGCCACGCTTTCGCGCTGATGCCCGGCGTTGCGGTTGCGCGAAACGTGGCGCTCAGGGAGGCGCGCGGGGCTCTCGTGCTCTTCACAGACGATGATGTCGTCTGCCGGCCTGGCTGGATCGAGGCCGCGTACATGGCGTGGCGCGGCGGGGCCCACGTCGTGGGGGGCCCCATCGTCCTCAAGTGGCCGAAAGAGAAACCTGCTTGGGCGACCCCCTTGGCAGCCTCACTGTGGGCCGCCTTCGATCTCGGCGAAACTCCGTTCGACCTGCAAAGCCACCAAGCCTTCGTTTCAGCGAACATGGCAATGGACCGGGACCGGGCCTTGGAGGTCGGTGGCTTCAACGAACACCTGGGGCATGGCGCAGGGACATCGCTGATGGGTGAGGAGACCGATTTTTGCACGCGGGCAATTGAGGCTGGACTGCGGCTGCGATACGAACCTAGCGCGGTCGTTGAGCACCATGTGCAACCTGCGGAGGTTTCTAGATGTCGTTTCCTGTCACGCATGTACCGCTTTGGCAGGACGATGACCGTGGTCCGACCGCCAACGAGAGCGGCCTGCCCAATCATGAGGCGGCTGGGGAAGGCGATCTTGCTTGCAACCTCAGCGCCCTTCAATCGGAACCCCACAGCAAAACTCGGTGATGCTGCGTTCCTTTTGGGGGCCACGTCGATTCTGGTGTCGTCGAAGCGTAAGGTGTAGCGCTCGCTGCGCTCAGGACTTCCTCGCGATCCCAAGGCCACAGTCAGACAGCGGATGGAAGTCCAGGCGGTATGCCTGCCCTCCGACCGCGTCTCCAAAGGCGCTCCAGGTTCCGCTGCCGGTGGGTGGGTTGTGGGCCGGAGAGCAGACATCGTGGCACACGGCGACAGCGCCCGGCGGGAGGTTGGGCCAGACCGCGCGAATCTCGCGCCCGACGTGTTCGGGTGAGTGGTCGCTGTCGTGAAAGAAGAGGCCACACTGACGAACGAGGCGGGGGTTCGCTTCAAGCCAAACCACTGAGTCTGACTGCACGGGCGTGACCCACTCGTCGGACTCGAAGCCTGTTGAGGTAGCCGGATTGAGGTCCACTGAGTAGATACGGCCGGCGCCGTTGCGGGAAACCGCCAGCCGCAGATGCCGGGTCGAGCAGCCCCGGTAGGTTCCGGTTTCAATAATGACGGTCGCGCGAAGCGCTCTCGCAATCCCGTACAGGAAGATCCCCTCGATCTCCCAGATGCTCCCACCCGGAAAACCCCGGAGTTTGCCGCCCTCACGGTCTTCTTCCCTGAAGTACCCGTTCAGGTCCACTGGGAGGCGAAGCCTTGGTGCGACCTCGCGCGTCACCCACTCGAGCTTCTCCCAAATATCCGACCGCCGACCCAGCACACCAAGCCGGCGAAGACCCCGGGCGTCCTCTGACCGCCGGAGAAGGTATGAGATCAACCAGGTTAGTCGTAGGCCGTAGGCGCGTGGCGATTTCATCGCGGTCCTTGCGCCTCGAATTCCGCCATCCATTCGTTCATCTCGCGCTCGATCGCTTCCCGAGGTATCCCGTCAAAGTCCTGGCGGCCCGGTTCGACCTCCAGGCGCGTCCCGTACCACTGGTGGTAGACGACACCGCCGTACACGCTTCCCACGTACGTCGCCTGATCCGGCCTGTCGGCGAAGATCCTCTCGATCGGCTCGCCCCGCTGTTTCAACACCCACGAGATCCTCTCGCCCGTGTCCCAGTAGAGGCGCCCGTTGTCCGGGTCGTCGTGCCGCATCGGGAACGCCGGGTACTTCTCGCTGAAGCTGAGACGAAGCCGTCTCAGCGTGCCTGTGCGGATCGCGAGGCACGATGGGTGGATGAAATCTCGTTCGTGGCGGATGCCGGCGATCGCGGCGCCTTCCCTCAGTGGATTCAGCAATCGCGCGAGCCACTGGTTACTGACCGGCCAGGCATCGGAGTCAAGCGCGATGAAGAACTCCGTCTCCGTGTACCAGGCGGCCCAGTCCAGAGCCGCTCCGTGTCCGAAGTTCTGGGGAAACTCGTGCACCTGGACCACGTCGTTCTCGTGGACCTTGGCTACTCCGTCGCCGGAGTGATTGTCGACGACGATCACCCTTCGGAGAATGGCCGGATCGCTGTGTTTCCTTATGCGCGCCAACTGGATCTTGAGGTGTCGCGGTGTCCGGTAGTAGGCCACGCCTACCGTGGCCGTCCCTGGCTCGACCCGGTCCGGAAAGGCACGCAGCCACATTCCCATCAGCTCCGACTGCCACCGCCTCACCCGTGCATGTTTCGACAGCCTGGATAGCTGCGCCTTCATGCCTCATCCGCTGGCGCCGCCTCGGTGCGCCATTCGAGCGCTGGCAGGGTGACTCCGGGCCACCTCACGAGGTCGCGACCCGCGACGCCGCCGGTCTTCACGACCTCGAAGTCAACGGCTCCAGGCTCGTAAAGCCGTTCGGCGACGTTCGGCTGGTCGGCCCGGGCCGCAATCGAATACGTGCCTTCGTTCAAGAAGTGACCAGGGACCACACACCGGCTCGTGTAGCGACCGGCCGACCGGACGAGACCCTCCCCCTCCGTCGCGGCCGTGTCCATGGTCATGAACACCGTGGTGCCGTCGCCCGCATAGAGCACGAAGCCGACGCGCAACCCCTCGGCAGGCTCGACTACCTCGTAGCCCAGCTCGACCACGAACGGTCGCTGAATGTCAACAGTGGTGGATGGCCCTCCGTCAACGGTCAGCGCGACGTGTTCGAGGCGAATCGGTCCCGATCCCGGTCTTGCGTCGCCTTCCCATCGGCGAACGGCGCCGCCGCCCCGCTCTGGTCGGAGGTAGTCCGAGACGACATCGCTGGGGTTCCCCTGCGCGCGCACCTTGCCGCGCTCGAGCCAGATCGCGCTGGTACACAGCCGACTGATTGCCGCAAGCTGGTGGCTCACGAAAAGGACCGTCCGGCCACCGCGGGCAACCTCGCGCATCTTGCCGAGGCATTTCCGCTGGAAATTGATGTCGCCAACCGCGAGCACCTCGTCCACTACGAGTATTTCGGTTTCCAAGTGCGCCGCGACGGCGAACGCCAGACGCACGTACATGCCGCTCGAGTACCGTTTCACCGGCGTGTCGATGAAGCGTTCGACACCCGCGAAGAAAACGATCTCGTCAAACTTTGCTGTGATCTCGTGTTTGCGCATCCCGAGCACCGCACCGTTCAGGAAGATGTTGTCCCGACCCGACAGCTCGGGATGAAAGCCGGTTCCTACCTCGAGTAGCGATCCGACGCGCCCGTGCAGCCGGACCTCGCCGCGCGTTGGTGGGGTAATCCGTGAAATGACCTTCAGCAGCGTGCTCTTGCCCGCGCCGTTGAGCCCGATGATGCCGAGAGCAGCCCCCTCCTCGATGTCGAGAGAGATGTCGTCCAGTGCCCAGACGTATTCCGTCGCACCGCCCCCGTCCGCAGCCCGCTGGAGAGGACGGGTAAGCCCACGCCACAGTGACTCGGTAAGGCGGCCGTATCGAAACACACCGCCGCCGATTCGGTAGCGCTTCGAAAGTCTTTCGATTTCTATCGCCGTTTGGGGCACGTCAGATCAGATCTGCAAACTCGCGTTCGGCGCGACGGAAGTAGGCCAGACCGCCGAAAAGGACCACGATTGTAACTGCCGCCGAGACCGCGATCATGCTTAAGGAAGGCGCAGGCGTGCCGAGCAGTGTCCAGCGGAACCCCTCGACCACGCCTGCCATCGGGTTCAGTCCGTACGTCCAGCGCCACGCCGCCGGGACCAGAGAGGACGGGTAGGCAATCGGCGTTGCAAACAACCAAACCTGGACCAGGAGCGGCACGGCGTGGCGCACGTCCCGGTACTTCACATTCAGCGCGGCAAACCACAGACCCACCCCGATCGCTGCAAGCAGGGCGAAGAGCGAGAAGAGCGGTACCCAGAGGACGTTGACGGTCGGCACGATGCCGTAGCTCGCCATCATAACGATGAGGATGGCAAAAGCGACAAGGAAGTCCAGGACGAACGAGCCTGCGGCCGCAATGGGGAGGATCAGCCGCGGAAAGTACACCTTCGAGACGAGGCTCGTGTTCCCAACGAGGATCTCGGAACAGGCCATAAGGGACGACGCAAACAGCGTCCACGGGACCAGTGCCGAGTACGCAAACACGGGATATGGGAAACCGTCGCTCGGCACTCCGGCGAGGCGGCCGAGAAACAGGCTGAAAATCACCATTAGCGTGAAAGGCTGCAGCACCGCCCATGCCGCACCCAGGGCCGTTTGCTTGTAGCGGACCTTGATGTCCCGCCAGACGAGGAAGTAAAGAAGGTCGCGGTATCCCCTGAGCTCTTCGAGCCCCAGCCCAGTCCATCCTGTCGGCGGACGGAGTGTGATCGTCGGGCGGGTCTCAGCGTCATGGGAGTGAGTGGTTCGCGGCTCGATCGTGGAAGGAATCATCCAGCGTCCAAGAGAAACCCGTTCTGTGTCGGGTTACGAGGGATTCGGTCGCGCCACCAACCGAGTGCGTTGCGTGGGTCGAGCGGCCGGCAACCCCTCCAAGGATTCAAGGCAATAGCCCGCCTCACCAAGGATCTCGACTACCTCGCCCGCTTGGGCGGCACCGTGCAACTCAAGAACTAGACATACCCCACGTCTGATTGCCGATGCCGCCCCACGGAGTACCTCGGCTTCTGCGCCCTCGACATCAATCTTCACGAGCGCCGGGAAGGGGTGATCGGAAACGAAGTCGTCCAAGGTCAATGTTTCGACGGCGATTTCGAGTTCGCTGGACGTCCGCTTGTCGCCGAGCCGTCCCATGGCGGGGCTGCCAGGTGCATAACTAAATGTTCGTGGTGCCCGACGAGATCCTACGGCATAGGGAATGATCTCGCACCAGGAGAGCCCATTCAGCGCGACCTGCTCACGCGCGGTTTCGGCGTTCTCCGGGATGGGCTCAAAGGCGAAGACCCTTCCCCGCGAGCCTACAAGCCTTCCGGCTAGAACCGTGAAAAAGCCTGCGTTTGCTCCGACGTCGTAGAAAACATCGCCTGGCTGCAGCAGACGCTGTAGGGCTAACTGAACCTTGAGCTCGTAGCTGCCAAGCCAGTACGCGTTTACGAATCGGTGATACCGCCGCCACTTCATGCCGGCAGCAACACCACTCCAAGTGCTTACGACCGAGCCCTCGTCGAAGTGACCTGCACCCGCTCGAAGAATCGGGCCCAGCAGCGGCGTGCGACCGCAGGCCTCTATGAGTCGGGATTTCAGGATTGGTACGATCACGGTTTCCTGTTCAGGTGGGATCCCCGGAGGGAAGGAAAGATCACTGGGGCGCCCGACCGGGGGCAAGGCCTGCCCCTTGGTCATTCACGGGATCGCGTCGGCGCTGCGCTCCTCGCGATGACAGGATGCGTGGAGCGCGCGCTCCACAGAAACGCTCGGAGGCGCGCTGGGACCCTTCGCGAGGCTTCACGTCGTTCAGGATTACTGGTGCCGTGATCATTTGTTGCTCGGGGGTGAGACGCCCAGGAACTCGGCGCAGGCTGTGACAATGCGGCCGGTGGCCTTACCGTCGCCGTAGGGGTTGTGGGCGCGGGCCATTTCGTCGTAGACCGCCTTGTCGGTGAGCAGCTTACTGGTCTCCTCCACGATCTTGCCCTCGTCCGTGCCGACCAACTTGACGGTGCCGGCGATGACTGCCTCGGGACGCTCGGTCGTGTCGCGCATGACCAGCACCGGCTTGCCCAGGCTCGGGGCCTCCTCCTGGACACCGCCGGAGTCGGAAAGGATCACAGTGCACCGGTTCATCATCGCGACAAACGGCAGGTATGGCAGCGGATCGATGAGGTGGACGTTGCTCGTGCCGGCGCTGCGCAGGATCTGGTTGACGGGCTTGCGCACGTTTGGGTTGAGGTGCACCGGGTAGACAAAGGCGATCTCTGGGAACCGACGCGCCAGCTCCGCGATCGCCTTACAGATAGACTCGAACCCGGGACCAAAATTCTCGCGGCGGTGGCCGGTGATCAGCACCAGGCGCGCGCCGTTGGCGGCCGCCAGGCCTTCCGGGAGGCCGGGAACGGCCGGTGGGTGCTCTTTGATGATGTCCCGCGCGAGGAAGAGGGCGTCGATGACGGTGTTGCCGGTGACGAAGATCCGCTCGGGCGCGACTCGGTCCTTGAGCAGGTTCTGCTTGTTCAGCTCGGTGGGTGCGAAGTGCAGGGTGGTCAGGCGCGTTGCCAGCACCCGGTTGGCCTCCTCGGGCCAGGGCGAGTCGAGGTTTCCGGTGCGCAGGCCCGCCTCAACGTGCCCTACCGGAACGTGGTTGTAGAACCCCGCCAGTGCAGAGCAGAAGGTCGTGGTGGTGTCGCCCTGGATGAGAAGCAGATCGGGTTTGGATCTGACGAGGAAGCGGTCCACGGTCTCGACAGCCCGAGCCGTCAGACCGGCCAGCGTCTGGTCCGGCTCCATCAGGTCGAGGTCCACGTCCGGATTGATGCCGAATGCATCGAAGACCTGGTCGAGCATCTCGCGGTGCTGGGCGGTGACGCACACCTGGCACAAGAAGCGCGGGTCGCTCCTGAGCGCGAGGATCACCGGGGCCAGCTTGATCGCCTCGGGACGCGTGCCGAAGATGACGGAGATCCTGCTCATTGGCTCAGAAACCGGGTGCGTTCAACAGAAACAGAGGCACGCGCAGCGCGCGTGCCCCACAGGTGCCGGTCATTGCGAGCCCCCAGGAAGGGGGCGAGGCAAACCTGCAGAATTCCACGGGATTGCTTCGTCGCTGCGCTCCTCGCAATGACACCCTTTGGAGAGGTCGTCCCCACCTACGATCCGGACTTCGCTTCGCGGGAGGCGAGGGCGAGGTCGCTCTCCACCATCATCTCGACCAGGCGCTCGAAGGCCACGCGGGGTTTCCAGCCGAGCCTGGCCTTCACCTTGGAGGGATCACCGATCAGATGCTCGACCTCGGTGGGGCGCAGGTAGCGCGGGTCGAGCTCCACGAGGACGCGGCCGTCCTTGCCGATCCCCTTCTCGTCCAGCCCCTTTCCTTTCCAGGTGAGCGGGAGGCCGGCGCAGGCGAACGCCGCCTCGCAGAACTCGCGCACCGCGTGGGTCTCTCCGGTGGCGACAACGTAGTCGTCTGGAGCATCGGCCTGCAGCATGAGCCACATCGCCTCCACGAAATCGCCGGCGAAGCCCCAGTCGCGCTTCGCGTCGAGGTTGCCGAGGTAGAGCTTGCTCTCCAGGCCGTGCTTGATCCGCGCGGCCGCCCGAGTGATCTTGCGGGTCACGAAGGTCTCGCCCCGGCGCGGGGACTCGTGGTTGAACAGGATGCCGTTGACCGCGAACATGCCGTACGCCTCGCGGTAGTTTCGTGTGATGTAGAAGGCGTAGGCCTTGGCCGCAGCGTAGGGGCTGCGCGGGTAGAACGGCGTACTCTCGGTTTGCGGAATCTCGATGGCCTTGCCGAACAGCTCGGAGGACGAGGCCTGGTAGAAGCGCGCCTCCAGCCCCAGCTCGCGCATGGCCTCCAGCAGGCGCACGGCCCCGACACCGGTGACCTCGGCCGTGTACTCCGGCACATCGAAGGAGACCTTGACGTGCGACTGCGCTCCGAGGTTGTAGATCTCGTTGGGGCGAACCACCTTCAGCAGCTTGTTGAGTGAAGAGGCGTCGTTGAGGTCGCCCCACACGAGGTGCAGCCGCACGTCAGGTTCGTGGGGGTCCTGGTAGATGTGGTCGATCCGCGCGGTGTTGAAGGTGGAGGTGCGCCGTACCATCCCCCACACCTCGTACCCCTTGCCGAGCAAAAGCTCTGCGAGGTACGAGCCGTCCTGACCGGTAATTCCGGTGACTAGTGCTCGTTTACCACTCTTTGGTGGCCACTTGCTCATCGGCTCCCCCGAATACGCTCATGGTTGGCGAGGAACCAGCGGTACGTTGACTCAATGCCTTGCCGGAACGGGGTGCGGTGCGTCCAGCCGAGGGCGTGCAGGCGCGAAACGTCGAGGAGCTTGCGAGGCGTGCCGTCGGGCTTGGTCGTGTCAAACGTCAGCTTGGACTGCGGGTAAACGATGTCGCGTACCAGCTCGGCCAGCTCTCGGATCGAGAGGTCCTTCCCGGTTCCAACGTTGATGTGCTCGTCTCCGTCGTAGTGCTCCATGATGTACAGGCACGCGTCCGCGAGATCGTCCACGTGCAGAAACTCGCGCCTGGCGGCGCCGGTGCCCCAGATCACCACTTCGCTACGGCCCTCCGCCTTGGCGTCGTGGAACTTGCGGATGAGCGCCGGCAGCACGTGGGAGCTTGTCAGGTCGAAGTTGTCGTTGGGGCCGTAAAGGTTGGTCGGCATCGCCGAGATGAAGTCGCACCCGTACTGGCGCCGGTACGACTGGCACAGCTTGATGCCGGCGATCTTGGCGATCGCGTACGGCTCGTTGGTGGGCTCCAGCGGCCCGATGAGGAGGTACTCCTCCTTCATCGGCTGCGGGCACTCCCGCGGGTAGATGCAGGAGCTGCCGAGGTAGAGCAGCTTGGTCACGCCCTCGCGGTACGCGGTGTCCACCACGGTGGCGTGGATCATCATGTTGTCGTAAATGAACTCGGCGGGGCGCGTGGAGTTGGCCAGGATGCCGCCCACGGTACCCGCCACCAGGAACACGTACTCGGGCCGGTTGGCCGCGAACCAGCGGTTGACCGCGGCCTGGTCGCGCAGGTCGAGCTCCTCGCGGGGGGCGGCGAGGATGTTGGTGAAGCCCCCCGCCTGCAGGCGACGTGTGATGGCGGAACCCACTAGGCCCTGGTGACCGGCAACGTAGATCCGCGCGTCTTTTCGGAGTTGCTGCATCACAAGGTCCCTTCGAAGGCATCGGCGGCCGCCGCACGCTGCCGCCATTGGTTTGCTCGGCAAACCATTGAATGACTGGGGCTTTTGGAAACAAACGGCAACTTTAGTCGCCCCGCGCGCGTGTCGCACCTCACACTGCCACCCCGGTTACGGCACGTCGCAGAATCCAATCAATTCTAGTGCCTCCGGGGGGATACGCAAACGTTTGGGCAGGCGGCGCCAAGCCGAGGTCGTGCGTGAACCCTGCCTCGGCCAAGCGCCGCCTTGGAGAGAACGGTGGCGTGGGGCCGACGAGCTCTACGCGCAGTGGATGTGGCGGGCATCCACCTCGACGTTGCGCACGCCGCAGACCATCGTGAGCAG
>Ga0256868_10000234_pt1 | contig 33231 bp, 32 predicted proteins | sample RVTome_13_FD_187341 | JGI IMG/M metagenome (GOLD analysis project Ga0256868, IMG submission 187341) | Soil microbial communities from uranium-contaminated site in the Upper Colorado River Basin, Wyoming, United States - RVT92D227 HiSeq ...
TGGAGTCAGCTTGTACCTCCCCTTAAGGCGCCTCGCTTTAAGCACTCGTCTTCCACCTCGAGTAGCCATTCTAGCGCGAAAACCTAAGCTGCGCCTTCGGGGAATCTTTTTTGGTTGATAAGTACGCTTTGGCATTGCTCAAACTGTCGAACGCGATAGGCCGACCCCTCCTGTTTTCCAAATATGGCTGGGCGCGCAAGGCAACATAGCGAGATACCGGGCCCTCTTTATGGCTTGTGCCAAGCTTCGTTGATGCTTAGCACACGTTCTGCTCCTTCGCCGCGACACAATCTTTCCCTGACCGGAGATATAGCGGGACAACATAGAAACATCTTTATAATCGATTTTCATACTCCCTCTCCCTTTGCAAAAGGGACAGATTGCTGGCCTGGTGACAAAGTTCCTCGTACCTCTTACTCTTCCAGTATTAGCCAAAGTTTCTTCTCCTTTATTTTAAATCAAAAGGTAAATCTTCAGGCTCCAGCTCGCCTTCTTCAGGAAGGGACGCCGGAACTCGACTACCAAGGAAAAGGACACGGTCCGCAGTCACTTCAAGGCTGGTGCGCATCTGCCCATCCTGTCCTTCCCAATTGCGAGCGTGCAATCTTCCCTCAACGTAAGCTTGCTTCCCCTTGCTTAAAAATTGATTACACTGCTCAGCTTGCTTGCCCCAAACGCTAACTCTAAACCAGTCCGTTTCTTCCCTGCTCTCTCCGGCAGAAGTAGTGTAACGACGATTAGTAGCCATACGAAAAGAAGTAACTGCCTTTCCATTGGGCGTATACCTCATCTCCGGGTCAGAACCTAGATTGCCCACGAGTATTACTTTGCTTAAGCTTGCCATATCAATCACCCACCTTTACCACAAGGTATCTTAGAATGTCCCCCGAAGTGCTAATTTCCCTTTCAAATTCCTTAACCGATTTGGGCATTAACTTAAAGCGAGCTAGCATATAATCAGCTTCCATAAATTTCCTTACAGGGTAAGCTAGCTTTCTTTTTCCCCAGTTTTTTATCTCCTCCACAGCCCCACCCCGGCTATTAATGGACTGAGTCACTTGGTCTACAATTTTAGACATTCCCTCTTCATCAACTTCGGGACTAATCATAGCTACTAGTTCATAATCATGCATGTTCAGAATTTTATACCACAGGGAATAAAATGGCAACAATGCCTGTGTCCCAGCCACCTACCGTATCTACTGGCTAGAATGCTCAATGAAGCCAATGCTATAATTCCGTTGATGAGACTGTCTGAGTTGGGGGAATTTGGCCTGATTGACCTCATATCCGGTATCAGCGCTAGATACGAAAATTCTAGAAGCACTCCATGGCAAGACGTCCTGGTGGGCATCGGTGATGATGCTGCTGCTTGGCAAAGTGACAATCGCATCCAATTAGCTACGACGGATACCCTGGTCCAAGGCGTGCACTTCGACCTGGACATCATCGGCTGGGAAGAATTGGGCTGGAAAGCACTGGCCGTAAATCTAAGTGATATAGCTGCCATGGGCGGTGTTCCCAAGTACGCTTTGCTTTCCCTGGCACTGCCTGCCGACCTAGAAGTGCAAGGCATCTCCAAATTTATTAACAGTATAATGCATACCGCCACGGAATTTGGAGTGGCTATAGTTGGAGGCAATATCACTGCCGCTCCTAACGTAATGATCACGGTAACAATCATGGGCTATAGCACAAGCAAAAACATGCTTAAGAGGTCGACAGCTTCCCCTGGCGAGCAGATAGCTGTCACAGGATATATAGGGTCATCGGCAGCTGGCCTGGAAATGCTCAAGGGAAGAGCCATCTCAGATCCTGAAGCGAGCAGTCTCTTGAGACGAGCTCACTTCAGGCCCACACCCAGAGTGCAAGAAGGGCAAATCTTAATCCAACAAGGAGTCAAGACAGCTATAGATATAAGCGATGGCCTTGTTGCTGACCTCGACCACATATGTCAATCAAGCAAGGTCAGTGCTACGATAAAGATGGAACAAGTGCCCGTGCATCCTCTAGTTACGGCAAATTTCTCTCACTATCGAGAGCTGGCCTTATATGGAGGAGAGGATTATGAGCTTCTTTTTACCGCTGATGAGGCCACTATTGCCCGGGCCAAGCGAGCCCTAAATTGCCCGGTAACTGTAATCGGTAGTATAACAGAAGAAAAATTGCCGACACGAGTGACTGTGGTAGATAACAATGGAAATATCATCCCTTACAAAAAAGGCGGTTGGGAACATTTTAAGAATGGAGTCCATCAAATTAAATTCGCGCAGCCCTGAACAGACTCAGCTTTTGGGAAGCTACCTGGGGCAACTAGCTCGAAAGGCTGATGTTTTCCTACTCGTAGGTGAGTTGGGAACAGGCAAGACTTGTCTAGTCCAAGGCATCGCCCGCGGGCTGGGCGTCAAAGAACATGCCCTCAGTCCATCTTTTGTCTTGCTTAGAGAGTATCATGGCCGGCTTCCCTTATACCACATTGATTTCTACCGCTTGGAGCGCGTGGAGGAAATTGCTGACCTAGGGTTCGAGGAATATTTTTGTGGCGATGGAGTTTGTGTGGTCGAATGGGCAGACAAGGGACTGCAGGTAATACCCGGGGATAATTTGCTTATCACGATACACTATGTGCCTGCCTCCCGGACAGAACGGTCTATTTGCCTGAAAGCTCAAGGCAAACGTTATCACGAACTAATAGAACAACTCAAAAAGAGAGAGGGAATTATGGCTCTGAATATGAAATGCCAAACCTAACTGAAACTTAGAAATCAAGGGCCAAGAATCAAAATGACGAGTCAAAACGCAAAACCCAGAAATGCTTATACCTTTCCTTGTATCTTGGCTTTTTGTATTTTAGTCTTCTATCCACTGTTGCCCTGCCATTCTGTACTTCTATTTTTCGTTTTTGCATTTAGACATCTGCCATGGAATTAGCTATAGATACTTCGTCCAATGTCGTCAGCGTTGCCTTATCGCATAAAGGTGAGATACTGGCGTCGCTAGTCTGGCAAACAACACAGAACCATACTATAGAACTGTTGCCGAATTTAGTCTGCTTATTACAGCAAGCCAAGGCGGAGCTAAGCTCTATAGAAGCCATAATTGTAGCTAAAGGCCCAGGAAGTTTTAATGGACTCCGAGTAGGCATTAGCACCGCTAAAGGGCTGGCTTTTGTCTTAGATATCCCTTTGCTTGGTGTAAATACACTGGAAGTTGAAGCTTACCCTTTTGCCTTTACTGGACTGCCCCTGCGTCCCATTCACAAGTCTGGCCCCGAGGAAATAGCTACTGCACTTTACCGGCAAAAAGATAATGAATGGCAATGTCTGGAGCCAGAAAACATAACCACAGTTAAAACTCTATGCCGTCGAATTAGGCAAAGAACGCTTTTTTGCGGTGAAATCCCTGCTGACATAGCAGGGAAACTACAGCAAAACCTGGGCAGACGAGCTATAATTCCCCAGACTAATAGCCTTCTTCGAGCTAGTTCTTTGGTTACATTAGGTTGGCGAAAATTAAGCAAAGGAGAGCGAGATGACCCGGTCACCCTCCAGCCATTATACTTACGCCCTCCTCATATAACTAAGCCCAGAGAGAAAGCGCCCTTCTTGTCACCGCGAGTGGGGCAGCAGAAACAGAGAGATGGAAATCCCGAAATTAGACGTTGAATTTACCGCAGACTTCTGTTTTGCCTGTAGCCAGGAGAACCCTATAGGGCTAAAGCTGAAACCTGTCCACGATGGAGAGAAAGTCACCGCAGAGTTTACCGCCGGAAAATTCCATCAAGGTTGGGGCCACGCAGTTCACGGTGGTATTCTCTACACACTTCTCGATGAGGTGACTGCTTACGCCATGCTTTGCCACGGGATTGAGCTTGGCGTTACTGCCAAGAGCGAGATAAGGTTTAGACAGGTAGCACCCATCAATGAGCCTATCCAAGCCTCTGCCTGGGTCACTAAATTGACGAAGAGGCTCGTGGAAACTAAAGGAGTACTTACCCTCAGGGATAATACGGTTATAGTCGAGGGTGATTTCCTATTCTACGTCTGGAGGCGGTCGAAGAAGGCAATCTTCTGGGACATGGATGGAGTTATTTCAGATTCCTACTCCTTTCACTTTGCTGCCTGGCAGGAGACCTTTGATAAACGAGGTATTGAATTCACCAAGGAAGATTTTACTAACCTCTTCGGCGCCAGAAATGACTTTATAATCACAAGCGTTATGGGCAGTGAAATCGCTCAGAGAGATGTTGACATCATAGTACTGGAGAAAGAAGATATCTTTCGACGGAAGGCAACAGGGAACATCAAGCCATTTCCGGGAGCTGTCAAGTTGTTGAATTCTCTGAAGAAGGGGAATTTCAAACTGGGCTTGGCTTCTTCAGCGCCCAAGGAGAATATCGACTTGGTTCTTAGTGAGCTTGATTTGGCAGGAATTTTTGATTGTATTGTTTCCGGCCAGGAAGTGTCAGAAAGCAAACCAAGCCCCCAGATATATCTTCTGGCCGCCAAGAAACTAGAGGCGCTCCCTAACGATTGTGTGGTAATTGAAGATTCCCCGCTGGGAGTCAAATCAGCTAAAAACGCGGGGATGAAATGCGTGGGCATAACCAATACTCACCCCCGGCGAAAGCTCAGAGAGGCGGACCTGGTAGTTGACTCCCTGGAAAATGTGGATTTGATCACCCTGCTCATGAGGGTCTAAACTCATGCAGGTCAGGGTAAGAAAAGATCCAGGAAAAGGAAGAAGGAGATTAAAATCATGGAGAGAAGTCTAGTTCTTATCAAGCCTGATGCCATACAACGGGGATTGGCGGGAGAAATCATTTGTCGCCTGGAAAGGAAGGGGCTCAAAATCGTAGCTATGAAGATGCTGCATATGGATAAGAAGTTGGCCCACCGTCACTATGCCATTCATAAAGGAAAAGCTTTCTACAACGATTTGGTAGAATTCATTACTTCCGGCCCGCTGATCGCCATCGTCTTCCAGGGGAAAAACGCCGTAGAAATAATACGACGACTGATGGGAGAAACTGACCCTGCTAAAGCCTCCAGTGGCACTATCAGGGGAGATTTTGGCATTGATATCGCACATAACTTGATCCATGGTTCTGATTCACTGGAGAATGCGTCGAAAGAAATAGACCTATTCTTCTCAGCAGACGAAATTCTCGACTATGAACGGGAGATGGATACGTGGATCTATTGAATCCTGACTACGGGGATCGCTTTGTCCCACAATTTATCCAGTTGATAATAATCCCGCTGCAGCGGGCCGAGTATATGAACGATAACCGAACCGAAATCAGCGAGCATCCAGCCTGAATCAGGCTCGCCCTCACTATGATGAGGCCCAACGCTTTTAGCTCTCAACACCTCTTCAATCCCACGCCAGATAGCTTCGATATGCCGCTTGGTATCTCCAGTGCAAATCACAAAGAAGTCCGCGAAAGAACACACGGCCCTAACGTCGAGCATAGCAATATCCCTCGCCTGCTTCTCAGAAGCAACCTCGGTAGCTAAGCGTGCTATTTCCTCCGCTTCCAGAAAGGCACTTACCTCCTGTTGCAATTATATCACTTATGGCAACATTTGACCAACGGCTGTTTTCCCATGTATATTTTGAAAACAATGTACCCAGTATCGACGCTCTGCGGCAGGACTACTCCGGTTGCGGGTTTCAGAGTAAGATTTTTCAGTCTGCAATATATCTGCTATAATTGAAACGAGGATAAACGATATGCAAACAAAGTGGTGGCGTAGTGGTTTCTTCTACCTGCTGCTGCTCATAGTAATCGGGGCTCTCATACTCGCCCGTGTCATGTCCGGAGGAGGGCCTGAGCAAGTAACCCTGGGGCAGTTTACCAACGAAGCTAAGCCAGCAATTGACACCATCCAGCAAAATCCAGACCACACTGTCATTATTGGCTTAAAAGACGGAGAGGCTATATTCAAAGCCGATTTCGAGGGGAGCACCGAGCAGCTATCTGATTATCTTAAAGACGAAGGGGTGGCAATCGGTGAGAAAGGGATAAGAATCGACCCTGCACCCAGCAACATCGACGTGGAGACTTTACACTCAGTGGAGCTAAGCGCTTTTGCCGACAAAGCTAAGCCACAAATTGACACCATCAAGCAAATTGGCAATACAGTCGAGGGCCTGAAAGATAACCAGGTCACAATTACAACGCATTTTGACGGTACTACCTATGAGTTGGTCAATTTTCTCAAAGATGAAGGAGTAGTCATAGGAGGAGAAGGAATAGAGTTCCTTGTTGAACCTGGTGGCCTTGATTGGGGAACTATAGGACTAACAGTCATTCTGCCCATTGTGCTGCTTGGGGCGTTATTTTACTTTTTGTTCTTCCGTGCCGCCCGTGGCGCCGGCACACAAGCCTTCAATTTCAGTAAGAGCCGTGCCAGATTGACACTTGACAAACGGCCCGATGTAACCTTTGCCGATGTCGCCGGAACAGACGAGGCCAAAGAAGAGGTCCAGGAAGTAGTGGAATTCCTTAAGTCTCCCCAGAAATTCCAGGCACTGGGGGGACGCATACCCCGAGGAGTGCTCTTAGTAGGGCCACCAGGAACAGGAAAGACTTTACTAGCCAAAGCTATAGCTGGGGAGGCCCGCGTACCGTTTTTCTCTATTAGCGGCAGTGAATTCGTCGAGATGTTTGTGGGCGTAGGCGCCGCCAGGGTCAGAGACCTGTTTGAGCAAGCCAAGCGCAATGCACCATGCCTTATATTCATTGATGAAATTGACGCTGTAGGTCGACACCGTGGTGCCGGCCTAGGCGGAGGGCATGATGAGAGAGAGCAAACCCTTAATCAGATTCTGGCAGAGATGGATGGCTTCGATACCAATGCCAATGTCATCGTCATGGCCGCCACCAATCGCCCCGACATCCTCGACCCAGCCCTTCTCCGCCCTGGTCGCTTTGACCGCCACGTTGTCATTGACTTACCCGATATAAAAGGTCGCAAGGCTATTCTAGAGGTACATGCCAAGGGCAAACCGCTGGCCAAAGAAGTCGACCTCGAAATTGTAGCCAAGGAAACGCCGGGGTTCAGCGGCGCTGACCTTGCTAATTTAATCAATGAAGCAGCCATCCTGGCTGCGCGGCGCAACCGTAAAGATATTACATTAAAAGAGCTTGAAGACGCTACTGACCGCACTATAGCTGGACCGGAAAGGAAAAGCCGTGTAATAAGCCCCAAGGAGAAAGAAATATTTGCTTACCACGAAAGTGGCCATGCCTTGACCGCCAGGATGTTGCCTAATGCCGACCCTGTGCATAAGGTTTCTATTGTGGCTCGGGGGATAATAGGGGGCTGGACACGCCTCCTACCATCCGAAGACCGTCATTTAGGGACTAAGTCTCAGTTTGAGGATAGTTTGGCAGTAAGCCTGGGCGGACGCGTTGCCGAGGAAATTACCTTCGGGGAAATGACTACCGGTGCCCAACATGACTTAGAGGAAGCAACTAAACTAGCGAGAAAGATGGTCACTGAATACGGCATGAGCGAGAAATTGGGCCCGCGGACCTTTGGGCAAAGGCAGGAACTTGTTTTTCTGGGTCGTGAGATCAGCGAACAGAGGGATTACAGCGATAAGATAGCCCAAGAAATCGATGAGGAAGTGCATAATATTATCCAGCGGGCCTACAATACCGCTAAGAAAATTCTGACCGCGAATAAAGAAAAACTAAAACAGCTTGCCGACGAGCTTATAGCTCATGAAACCCTGGATGAACCTGAGCTTGATAAAATATTCGAAGGCTTAGCACCACAGCCGACACCCAGCTAAATCAAGAAGCACAGGGTAAGTCAGGACTGCGTTTCTTGATTCTCTTTCAGGGAGTCAAGGCGGTTACTTTCTTTAGCGACAATATCTTCGTCCAGCTTGACAAATAACGGTTGAGGTGGGCGAAGTTTCTGCCCCGGCGGCAAAAACTGAATTTTCCAACCTAGTTCCTTCACACTACCATCAAATCCCAGGAAGGAATGAAGCCTTTCGGAACTGAACGGGAGGAAGGGATAAAAAACAGTCTTCAATGCACCCAGCACAGAGAGCACTGTATAAACGGATTTGGCCGAAGTCTTTCGTTCTGTTTTGATTGTCTTCCAAGGAGCCTGTTCATCAAGATAGCGATTAGCTTCCTGCGCCAAAGACATAGCCTGTCTAACCGCCTCCTTAAACTCACAACGATATAGCAAGTTATCCACAGCATACAAAGTAGCTTGAGCCTTGTGAATCAAGCCTTGGCTGCGTTCATCAAGTTCACCAGGTGCAGGCACGGCTCCGTTGAAATTGCGATAAGCAAACGTGAGAACCCTGTGAGCCAAATTGCCATACGTGGCTACCAGTTCATTATTATTGCGACGCAGGAATTCATGCCAAGAAAAGTCGCTATCCCCCGTCTCAGGCATATTAGCCGCCAAAGCATACCTCAAGGGATCCGGGTCATATCGTTCCAAGTAATCAGGAAGCCAGATTGCCCAACCTCGGCTTGTGGAGAGTTTCCTGCCTTCGATCGTCAGAAATTCATTAGCTGGGACATCATAAGGCAGATTTAGACCGCCATAACCCATTAACATCGCCGGCCAGCTAAGGCAATGGAAGAAGATGTTGTCCTTACCAAGGAAATAGAAGCTCTTGGCATCTCCTTGCCAGAAACCTTGCCATGCAGTATCATCTCCCTGCAATTTCGCCCATTCCTTACTCGCCGATAAATAGCCAATGACTGCCTCAAACCACACATAAATACGTTTACGCTCAAAGCCTGGCTGCGGCACAATTACTCCCCAATCCAGGTCACGGGTGATAGCTCTATCTTTCAATCCTTCATCCAAGAATTTCCACGTGGTGCTAAGCACATGACGCCGCCAATGACCCTGCTCCTTTATCCAGGCAGCCAATTTGTCCTGGAAAGAAGAAAGTCGCAGAAAGAAATGCTCCGAAGACTCAAAGCGAGGCGGCGTAGAACAAAGGAGACACCGAAGGTCTTTAAGCTCCCCTGGGTTCAAGGGTTTGCCGCACTGATCACATTCATCACCTCTTGCTTCGGTGAAGCCACAGTAAGGGCAAGTACCTACCAGATAGCGGTCGGGGAGGAATCTCTGGCACTTAGGGCAATATGCCTGCAGCATCTTGTCCTTGTAAATATACCCCTTATCGAGCAAAGTGAGGAACACATCATGAGTAACCTGAGTGTGATTTGGGGTCCCAGTAGCGGTAAATAAGTCGAAAGAGATGCCCAGTTTTTTCCAGCAGTCAACGAATTGCTGATGGTACTTAGCCACCACTTCTTGTGGCGTGGTAGACTCTTTTTCAGCACGAATTGTAATCGGCGCTCCATGCTGGTCGCTGCCGGAAACCATCAGCACTTTGTTCCCCTTAAGACGATGATACCGGGCAAAAATATCGGCAGGCAAATAGGCACCAGCAATATGTCCTAAATGTAGAGGACCATTGGCATAAGGCCAGGCAACACCCATAAAAATGTGCTCGCTCAAACTATCCTCAAAAGGCTTATCCTATTGTAGATTATTAATGCACGCATGTCATCGCCTTGAAGCGGAGCTTTCAGACGACTATTGCCAAAGTCTATTCCTTGGGGAGAAAGGTTATTATTTGCTTTCCCTTCTCTGTTCCATATGAGACATAACCACGACTCTGGCAGCAATCAAGACAAAGACGTTGTCTTTCATCTCCCTCCCCATTGATCAAAAGATAGCGCTCTCCATACTTGATAGGACGCTGACAACCATCACATTCCGCTTTTCCTATAGCAATACAACCACGGCGCATTTTAGCTCCTTTCTTGAAATTTCAACCAGGCTCGAGTCTTGCCTTCAATAACCAGACTGAACTCTCCCCTTGGTTCGACAAAATGCTCCCTAGCCTGGCTCACCCTCCCTCGAAAAATCTCTTCGTGGACTTTAGTGAGCTCACGGCATACAGATAGTCTTCTTTTTCCTAGAATCTCTTCAATGTCACTCAATGCTTCCCTAAGACGATGAGGCGTCTCAAAAGCCACTATAGTCCTCGGTTCATCCACTATTGAACTCAGAAGGCGCTGTCTTTGCCCTTTACGGCGAGGCAAAAACCCAACGTAAAGGAACTGGTCGGTCGGCAACCCAGAAACCACTAATGCGGTAATCACCGCTGAGGCACCGGGAACCGGTACTACAGAAATCCCGTGTTCAATGGCAGCAACGATGAGTTCGTAACCGGGATCACTTAGGCCGGGCATGCCAGCTTCCGAGACTAGGGCTAGGTCTTCATTCTCAAGATAATCCAGTAGATAACCAAGTCTAGCTCTATTACTATGTTCATGATAACTAATCAATCGAGTTTCTATATCATAGGCATTAAGCAAGCGGCGTGTTTTGCGGGTATCTTCTGCAGCAATAAGCTTCACATCCCCCAAGATGCGTAAGGCACGCAGGGAAATATCCTCCAGATTGCCGATAGGAGTAGCAATGATGTAAAGGATAGGCATGGCCTAGAATTATACCCGATAGCTATAATTTTATCTACAAGGTTTCTTGACTTTGTACCGCCATGCTTGTATAGTTTGAGGCAATTTCCCTCGAGGTAAAGAAGAATGCCGCATCCCAAATTCAAAGACATTGAACGCGTTTACGGATTTGATGAAGTTGCACTCGTCCCCGGAGACGTAACTATTAATCCTGACCAAACCAGCATAGACTTTGCCGTAAGAGATTATACCTTCTCCATCCCTGTCCTGGCATCAGCTATGGATGCTATTGTCGACACCACCTTCGCCATCAAATTTAGCAAGCTTGGCGGGCTTGCCGTCCTTAATCTAGAAGGTGTTCAGACAAGATACGAAAGCCCCGATGAAGTCTTGAGCCAAATTGCTCGAACCCCCGAAAAAGAGGTTACTTCCCTTCTTCAAAGAATTTACTCCGAGCCTATCAAAGAAAAGCTCATCAGCCAACGCATTGGAGCAATAAAACAAGCTGGGGCTATCTGCGCCGTATCCGTAACTCCAGCGAGTACCAAACGGCTGGCTCCCATAGCCAAGGATGCTGGGATGGATATACTAGTGGTGCAATCTACCGTTACCACAGCCAGGCATGTCTCCAAAAGCTACCGGGGACTTATCCTGCCTGAGTTGTACCAGCAAATGTCACTGCCCATCATAGTAGGCAATTGTTGCACCTATAGCGCGGCGTTGGAGCTAATGAGAACAGGTATCGATGGCATCCTCGTTGGAGTAGGGCCTGGGGCTGCCTGTACTACACGTGAAGTAATCGGCGTTGGAGTTCCCCAGATAACTGCTACCTTGCATTGTGCCGCTGCTAGAGAAGCATATCTCAAAGAGAGTGGTAAATATGTAGCAGTGATAACTGATGGAGGTATTCGCACCGGCGGTGATTTATGCAAAGCATTCGCTGCCGGCGCTGACGCTGTAATGATTGGCTCACCTTTGGCTCAAGCAACAGAAGCGCCGGGAAAAGGCTATCACTGGGGCATGTCTCATTCTCATCCAGCATTGCCGAGGGGCACTCGTGTCAGGGTTGGCACTACGGCCTCACTGGAGCAAATTCTCTTTGGCCCCACTTCCGTCACCAACGGCACTCAGAATTTAGTTGGCGCTCTGCGCACCAGCATGGGAGTTTGTAGCGCTCGAACCATCAGAGAAATGCACAAGGTAAAGATGGTTATTGCTCCATCGATAAAGACCGAAGGCAAATATTTTCAGGTAATTCAGAACGTCCCTTGAAATCATAGAAACGCGGACAGGCAAAACCAGACCCCAAAGCCAGCCAAAATCAAAGCACAGGCGCTGAATACAATCTTCTGTACCTTCTCTGTCCACCATCGTCTTGATTTGAATGTACCCACGGAGATAAATTCACTCCAGGCCAAATCACACGGCAAATGCACCATCGCAAACAAGATAACACCAACGAGCCCGAACTTGGCAGCCCCCGTTATCAGAGCTGCCCCCACCGTCGCCCACCATATGTAAAAAGCGGGGTTAGTCCCCGTAATCACAACGCCCGTTATGAAAGAGCTCGCCGGCAGACCACCTACCCTGCCAATCGCCTCACCAGTGACTCGAAACATTCGGAAACCTAAGTACAGCAGCATCAAACCACCGACAAGATACATGCCCTGTATCACTCGAGGGGAGTCGATGAAGTGACCGAGTCCAAAATAAATTGCAGCTATAAGTGGTATTTCGATAACAGCATGCCCTGCTGTAATCCAGGCGCCAGCGTGTTTCTCGCTATAACCCTTGGCTATGGTAGCCGCAGTCATTGGCCCGGGGAACATAACACCAGTAAGAGAAACTCCCACTGCTGATAATAGAAATAGACCCAGGCTCGTCTCCATGACTTACTTGGGGCAAAACTAAATCAGGCTAAGTCTCCTCCTCCTCATCCTCCCCTCCGCCCATAAGGCCTTCCTGATGAGGAATTACAACACCCACCTTGGCGCGCCGACCTCTCGGCCCCCCGGGTAAATCGCCGATCATCTTCTTTAGCTCCGCCAATGTCGCAATCGACTGCGTTGAGAAAGTAACCACGCCATCTATCCCAGCTTGCCATACACTTGTTAGCTCAGCCTTTGTGACCAAAGGAGGCAAGGACATAATAACCGGTTTTTCCAAAAGTTCCACGAACCTCCGACAGAAAAGCAGATGCTCCACAGCAACAAAAGAATCGCCGCTCTTGCTACTCATGAACACACCATCTACTTCCAGGCTATTAATGGCTCTCACAAGCCCTTGGTCTAACGAAGGCTCTATCATCAAGAACTTGCCTATCCTTCCCTTCTGCAATACTGCGGCGGGTATCTTAATGTCAAACACCACAAAATCACACCCCTCGCTGTCGAGCTCATTCATTTTCCCTTCGCTCATGCTCTTCACAAACACCCCCAGAGGAACATCCCCCACAGCTTCGATCATTTGCTTAACAACTTTTCCCCTCGGATCATCGCCCAATATCAATCCGGCGTCGGCATTGACGTCAGCCACAATCCTGGCTTCCTTCTCCTCTGTTCCGGCCAGACCCACAACAAGCAACATCGCAGGCCTCTTTGATTCAGAGACAGACGGATGAAAACCTATGGGCGTGCTCGAAGACTTGGAAAGGCTCTGCAATTTATCTACAAACTTGCTCATATTACCCCCTAGCCAGCGGTCGGATTCGAACCGACGACCGACGGTTTACGAAACCGCTGCTCTACCCCTGAGCTACGCTGGCACAGAACTTAAATTTTAGCCCTTACTCAAGCTCATGTCTACTTCTTGGATTTAAGATAGCGCTATTCTCTGCGAGTAGTAACACCTCAGCCGATAACTCATAGCTTCCCTTCACATTTTTCCGATTATATGGCTGTGAACGTTCATTGTAAAAACTACCGCGCTTCCCCAATGCCAGTGAAAAAGTGGTAATATCAAATGGACTTCTGGGCCAATCAGTATTACCATATGAGGTGGAATGAGGAAGAAGATAGTCCTCATCATTCTAATTGCTGGCTTTCTCTTCTTTGGTATACTCTGCTACAAGAGCTGGATTATCGCTTTTGCCATCACCAAGTACCTCAGCGGCCGGACAGACGGCAAACAAGGAATTGTCAGGTCAATCATCATCCCCTGGCGGAACTATGAGCTCCACCTGCACCACTGGTTTCTTGCTTTGGTTATTGGCGGAGTATTTGCAGCCAAGAGCTTTTACATTCTGACACCGGAGGCCTTTTACGGTTCTCTCTGCGCCATCATCTTCCAGGGAATCTACTGCTACAAAGACTGGCATAGAATTATGAAAAGAAAGACCGTTCTGCCGACTTTGGCACAGCAGATGTCGTTAGCTGTTGGGAACGACACGGAACTTTGACCGTTGCGATAGAAGGGATTTGTTTGGTCATAAATCAAGCCTAATCAAAGGCTATTGGTGAATCTATCGCAGACGGTAAGACGCAAGGTCTGTTATGAAATCATGAAGACAGGCATCATTTAACATTCCTTATTCTTTTGAGTCCAAATTGTGAATTAATGTGTAACATTCTGCGCTTCTGTTGCATAATAACTGAACCTGGTACTATCGTTCAATCCAAAGTCTCATTGACTCTCAGATAGTCGTCCTATAAGATTGAAAACCGATTGACAGAGCTTTTGTTTGCATATATTTGAAACATATGAATGTCTTGAAAGTTCCTAAGTCTTTTCATATTGAAAACCCAACTGTTAGATATACTCTCTATGCCTTATTTTGCATAATAATTGCGGACGGACTTATAACCCAGTTTCTGGTGACAGGTGGACATGGATCAGAAGCGAATCCTTTCCTGGAAGCTTGGGTAGGCCATGGGTGGTTTCTGGCCATGAAGGTATCAGGCGCGTTTTTAGCCACGTTACTTTTATGGATTAACTATAATGTAAAACCGAAACCCGTATATACAATTACGGTGGTATTTTTGGCCCTTTATACCACCATCGTTCTCTGGAATTTGTTTGTATCTCTTTTTGCCACTTAATTAGCCTGTTTGAATGAGAAGATCACTCTAGCACAAGAGCACAAGCGTCTGGATTGTGCAGACGGCAAATATCAATCTCCTGCTCTCCTTCAGCAGTATCTTGATTCCCATCTTCTGAATCATCGGCAAAGCGGCCTTGAGGTAAACCAGTCATATCATATAAAATACGATGACGGCGATGATAATAAGATTCCTGGGCACACATAATGCAGAGTCCAAAGACACGAGGCTCGTGTCCCTCCTCATTGACGGCATCCTTGCTGTAGATGCCGGTAGCCTGGTTTCAGAACTGACCTTCCGCGAGCAGAAGAAGATAAAGGCGATATTGCTTTCTCACGGTCATTACGACCACATCAGGGCGGTCCCTGCTTTTGCCTTCAATAACTCTGACCATACTACCAAAGTCATCGCCACGCCCAGGACCCTTGAAATTCTCTCGTCTCACTTAATTGATGGTGTACTCTACCCCGAATTCGCCAGCGATGTCCCATTTTTGCGAAAGGCGCCGCTTGAACTAGTCCCGGTGGAACCTTTTGGTCGGCTGAACATAGAAGGCTATGACATCATGGCAGTGCCTGTGCCACATCCTCTTGACGGCGTGGGTTTTGAAATAACATCTCGCGACGGAAAGACCTTATTTTATACGGGCGATACCGGTCCCGGCCTTTCCTCTATATGGGGCAACATATCTCCGCAATTGATAATAGCTGATTTGACTTGGCCTAATCGTCTGGCCAGTACTGCCAGGGATGCAGGTCACCTTTGTCCGGAAATGTTCAAAGAAGAATTGATTGAGCTTCGTCGAAAAAAGGGTCATCTGCCAAAGGTGACTGTAATTCACCTGAGTCCCCAACATGAGTCCGAAATAGTGCAAGAAGTCAGAGAAGTAGCCAAATTACTGGGAATCTCGATTGATATTCCGCACGAGGGTGATGAGCTTATCCTGTAGCAGAATATACAGCCACCCGTAGCCTACAGATAAGCGGGAACAGGAAAGGCGGCTATTTCTCTTCGTCCCGGGGCTGCGTCCAATAGCCGAAAGCCGATCCAAGCTTGTCCTGCAGTTTTCTGGTCTTGATGAAAGCTTCAAAAAAACTCTTGCAGTCCTCAAGCATTGTCTGAGCATAGACTATAGCTTTGGGCAAGTCCTCATCAGGTGTACTGGATACTTTACCGTGACCGGGGTAGATCTGTTTTATCTTCAGATTACTCAAACGCCATACCGAATTCACATAGTCGCTGACGTTACCTCCCACAGCTATCTCGGACAGAGTGCCTCCGGCAAAAACTGTGTCGCCGGTGAAAACAAATCCCATTCTTGGCTCATATAGGCAGATGCAGCCCGAGGTATGCCCGGGCGTGTGTATTACCTGAAGTTCATAGTTTCCAAGGTCAATTGTGGAACCGTCCTCCAGCCAGATATCTACCCAGAAGGGTTTACTGGATTGGTCGCGGTATTTCCTGAAGGTGACAAACTCATCCTGTAACTCCAGTTTATTGGCCGCCAAACGGTGCGCTGCCACTACAGCAGTTCGGTGGAAGAAGGCGGTAGCGCCGATATGGTCGTAATGTTCATGTGTTAATATAATCAGATTTACGTCTTTGACATGCAGTCCTAATTCAGCAAGCCGGCGCTCCAGGACAGGGAATTTGCCGGCAACCCCGGTGTCAATAAGGACATTCTTGGTATCGCCTTTGATAAGATAGACATGACTGCCCGGCTTCTCGCCTCGAAGCTGGTAGACTCCCGGGACCAGTTCGATTACCTGGGATTGCTCCGGCTGCACTTCAGCCTTAGTCTGTGCCCGAGGCATAAGCGGCTTCTTTTTCACGGTGATGCCCTCTCAGGGGACAATCGTTTATCCATGTCTCGTAGTCTCTGACACAGAGTGTGCATTAGACTGAGGGCGAACTCCGGCTGTTGTCGCACCATAAACAGGAATCTAGCCCTATCTATGACAATCAACTCTGTGTCGTCCTCAACAGCCGAGGCGGTAGTTGACCGGGGGGAGTCATCTACCAGAGCCATCTCACCGAAAAAGTCACCGGGATTCAGAACAACCAATGGGGTCTGCCGAGTTTCCTTATGCCTGACCGAGAGCAGCACCTTCCCACTACGTATGAGATACATTTCACTGCCGGTGCTTCCTTCTTCAAAGATGACCTCGGATTTCCGGTACCTTTGCCGGAATTTGGGTGAGGCTGTAGTCTCGTTGGCTCTGTCCTCTGTCATAGTCACATTTTGCTTACCGGCATGAGAAAGGTTGCCTCTGCTGCGCAAGGTCTCCTTCGCCTCCAAAATAAAACCCTATTGACATCCCGATTGCATCAACGTATAATATACCATTTTCTGCCATTAGAATCATCGCATCAGTAGCCAAAAGAAGTCAAAATCAGCTGAGAGGAATTATAGGTCGTGTATCGGAACAAGTCGAGCATCGCAGATAGAGGGTAGATACCCTCAGGAGCTTATGTTGCCGATAAAATCCTCTCAGCACTCACAGGAGACCTATCGTGCGTAAGAAGCTGTTGCTAATAGTTGTCGTGGCCATACTTGCTGTGTCTATTCCGGTGACCATCGCCTTACTTCACCAGGGCCAGCAGCCGCCGAATGGGGGGACAGCAGATGTGCCAACAGATACGCCGACGGATACGCCCACCACCCATTCTACGCTGACTATCCTTTCAATGACCCAGGGAAATGTACTCGTAATGAAGGCAGGTACGGGCAGTTGGATAGAAGCGCAGGTCGGGATGGCTCTGGAACTCGGGGACACTGTAAAGTCCGGCAATAGTTCCAGCGCCGAAATCACTTTCTTTGATGGCAGCACTATCGAATTACAGTCTGGCACCCAACTCGAAGTTGCTTCACTCAATATTTCCAGTACCGGCTCCACAACGATAGGCCTTAAACAGGCAATAGGGACGACCATAAGCCGCGTGACAGAGCTTGTTGACTCAGCATCTAGCTACGAAATTGAAACACCGGCCGGTGTGGCAGCGGTGAGGGGCAGCGTCATGATAGTCTACGTCATCGAAGACTGCGTAACCTGGATAACCAATCAGAGAGGGAATATGTGGGGCATCGCGCAGGGCGTAGAACTGCGGATCCCTGTGAGACGAGTATGCGTTATCATCTGCGGCCAGCCACCCAGGCTCGTGCCGTTGCCGAGCCACGGAGGAGGCAGTGGCGGTGGTAAATCTACTTCCACCGCGACAGATCTAACCATTGATAAGTCAGATAATGTTGATCAGGTCAACCCCGGCAGCAACATCATTTACACACTCTGGATAACCAACAACGGTCCATCGGATTCTACCGGTGCCGTTGTTCTTGATGCTTTACCATCCGCTGTCAGTTTCGTCTCAGCTACAAATGGCGGGACTTATGACCCTGGTTCACACACAGTCAGGTGGGCCATAGGCGGACTGCCTATGGGTTCCAGCACGTCGGTCACTGTCACAGTCGAGGTAAACGAATCCATGACTCAGGGTACTATCACCAATACGGCTATGGTAGCTGCTAGTGAGCGTGATCCTTTCCGGACTAACAATACCGGGACTGAAGACACCACCATCGACGTGAATGATCCGCCAGCGGCAGCAAACGATGCCGCCATCACCGATGAGGATAGCCAGGTGACTGTTGCTGCCCCGGGAGTCTTGAACAATGATTCCGACCCCGATGCTGGCGATACCCTGTCTGTAACCACGGTGGACACGAGCGGGACTGCAGGCGCGGTCACCGCCTGGAACACAAACGGCTCCTTCACCTATTCCCCTGACGGACAATTCGATTATCTGAAGGCCGGCGGCTCAGCCACCGATAGTTTCACCTACACGGTATCCGACGGCAACGGCGGAACCGATACTGCCACTGTCACCATTACCATCAATGGCGCCAACGATGCGCCCACCAACATCAGCCTGGACAGCAGCAGCGTGGCTGAAAATCAACCTGCCGGCACGGTGGTGGGCGGCTTCTCAACCACCGACCCGGACGCCGGTGACACCTTTGTGTTCAGTCTGGCGAGCGGCGAGGGCGATGATGATAACGCCTCGTTCACCATCGCCGGCAATGAGCTATTGACCGCCGCCGTCTTCGACTATGAGACCAAGAACTCCCACTCGGTCCGTGTCCGGATTACCGACTCGGGCGCACTCCACTACGAAGAGACCTTCGTCATCGCCGTCACCCAGGGCAACGACCCGCCGGTGGCAGTAGACGACACTGCCGCTACACCTGAGGGTACCGCGGTCACCATTGATGTCCTGAATAACGACCTCGATAGCGATGGCGACGCACTGATTGTGACCTCGGTGACTCAAGGGACCCATGGCTCGGTTATCAATAACGGCAGCGATGTCACCTACACCCCGGATCCCGGCTTCAGCGGCGCCGATGGCTTCACCTACACCATCAGCGATGGCAACGGCGGCAGCGATACAGCCACCGTCACCGTCACTGTCGTTAAGACGCTCACCAGGATCAATGCCCAAATAGATACGGGGCCGACAGCCGCAATATATATGTGGGACGATACGGTTGACTCCTGGGCCATAGACGAGGATACCGGAAAGCCCGTGGACGGCACCAATCACGTGACATCCGACATCATTACTGTCGCCGGAGGACATTATTATCACGTCTGGGTGGAGGCGGCGGATGTCATATATTATGTAAAGAACTGGCCCAAGGGTTGGACCATCACATCCGCCAATGAAAATGGTGATGAGGCCGCCTATGGATATGCCGCCCCGAACCGTCTCTATTCGATCCATTTCAGCATCAAATAGAATGGGCAGCCGGGGTGCCAGACTATTGCCGACACTTTTCAATAACCAGAAGAGGTTAAGAACGGCTGAGAGAAATCACGAGGAGACGTATCATGGCTAAGAAAATGCTGTCGATACTTGCCCTGACTATTGTAGTAGCCTTAGCTTCAGTGGGCTGCGGCGGGGGCGGGGGATCGCCGTGTCCTTCCACGCTTACTATACTTTCGATAACCGAGGGTGATGTATTCGTGATGAAGGCAGGCACGAACGATTGGGTAGAAGCAGAGGTCGAGATGGAATTAGAAGTCGGAGACACCGTAAAGACCGGCGACGGTTCCGGCGCCGAAATTACCTTCTTCGACGGCAGCACTTTGGAACTGGAGGCCGGCACCCAGATCGAGATTCTCTCACTCAATGTTGTTTGCGAGACTGGTGTCACAACCATTACTCTTCTGCAGACGCTGGGCACCACCATAAGCCGCGTGACAAAGCTTCTCGACCCGGCATCTAGCTACAAAGTTGAAACGCCAAGTGGCGCTGCCACTGTCAGGGGCAGTGTCATGGTAGTTACCGTCGGCGAAGACGGCACAACCTGGATAACTAATCTGGAAGGCGATATATGGGCCATCGCACAAGGTGTGGAATTGCAGGTCCCTCAAGGGCAGCAATGCATTATTTTACCTGGTCAGCCACCTCAGCAGCTAATGGTTGCCGCAGGCGTGTATCACACGGTAGGGCTTAAATCCGACGGCAACGTCGCCGCTGTGGGAGACTACATGTACGGGCAGTGTGATGTCGGCGGCTGGACGGGCATCGTCCGGATCGGTGCAGGAGACCAGCACACGTTGGGAGTCAAGGCCGACGGCACCGTGGTCGCCGTGGGGAGAAGCGACTTCGGGCAGTGCGATGTGGGCGGGTGGACGGACATTATCCAGGTCGCTGCAGGCTGGATACACACGGTGGGGGTCAGGTCCGACGGCACCGTCGTCGCCGTGGGAGATAACTCCTACGGGCAGTGCAATGTCGGCGGCTGGACGGATTTCGTCAAGATCGCCGCAGGCGAGTATCACACGGTTGGACTTAAATCCGACGGCACTGTGGTCGCCGTGGGAGATAACGCCTTCGGCCAGTGTGATGTCAGTGGCTGGACGAACATCATCCAGGTCGCCGCATTCATGTATAACACGGTGGGGCTTAAATCCGACGGCACCGTGGTCGCCGCGGGAGATAACGCCCAGGGACAGTGCAATGTCGGCGGCTGGACGGAAATCATCCAGGTCGCCGCAGGCTTTCACACGGTGGGGGTTAAGTCCGATGGCACTGTGGTCGCCGTGGGAGGTAACCCATACGGGGAGTGCGATGTCGGTGGCTGGACGGGCATCATCCAGGTCGCCGCAGGCCTGTACCACACTGTGGGGCTTAGGACCGACGGCACCCTGGTCGCCGCGGGGCACAACAGTTATGGGCAGTGCAATGTCAGTGGCTGGGATCTGTTTGTGAAATACGCCCCCACGGTCGCGGCAGGCGACTTTCATACGGTGGGGGTTAAGTCCGACGGCACCGCGGTCGCTGTGGGAATGAACGACGACGGGCAGTGCAATGTCAGTGACTGGACGGACATCACACATGTCGCCGCAGGCTACTATCACACGGCGGGGGTTATGTCTAACGGCACTGTGGTCGCCGTGGGATGGAACGGCTACGGGCAGTGCGATGTCAGTGGCTGGTCGGACGTCACACAGGTCGCCGCAGGCTATTACCACACGGTAGGGGTTAAGGCTGACGGCACCGTGGTCGCCGTGGGACCTGAGGGAGGAGAAGCGGATTTCGGGCAGTGTAATGTCGGTGACTGGACGGGCATCACACGGGTCGCTGCAGGCGCATATCACACGGTGGGAGTCAGATCTGATGGCACTGCGATCGCCATAGGATCTGACACCCTCGGCCAGTGCAATGTCGGCGAGTGGACGGGCATCATCCAGGCCGCCGCAGGAGAGCAGCACACCGTGGGGCTTAAGACCGACGGCACCGTGGTCACCGCCGGAGATAACGCTTACGGGCAGTGCGATGTCAGCGGCTGGGATCTGAACTGAAACGTTTGCCGGTATGAGTATTCAAATAGATACAGGGCCGACAGCTTCAATATATCTTATGGATGGTACCGCTGAGCGGTGGGCTACAGACGAGCACACTCAGGAGCCAGTAGATGGGACGAATCACGTAGCTTGGTTGTATCAGGATAAGAGCATCATATTATGATGGCGACGCCGTCTTGGAAGTCGCGGCGAGAGACAGATACGTAGAGGCGAATCAAGATTACAGCTAATTCATTGCCCAAGCGCGGAATGACCAGACGCCAGCGCAAGCGCCTTTATCATGTTCTGGTGCTCATAGGGGTGGGCTGCCTCTTCACACTTGTGGCTTTGCTGGTCCAGCCGTTCTATACCATCAATCTCTGGTTTTCAGACCAGCTTTTCACCTCCCAACCTCCTTCTCCAAATATCGTTATCGCCGGCATAGATGACGATACCCTTGAAGCTTACGGCCGGTGGGCCGAGTGGCCGCGCAGCCTGCATGCCCAGGCCATCGATAACTTGAACGAGGCCGGAGCCAAGGTAATCGGTTTCGATGTCGTCTTTGCCGATAATTCCACCGATGATGAAATGCTGGCGACGGCAATCGCCGAAGCCGACAACGTCGTCCTGGCTGCCGTGGGCACTCCGCCTGCCTACCAGACCGGCGCCGGCATTACCTACGATAACTTCCTCCTGCCCGTGGATTCTCTGGAGCAGGCCGCCAGCAGTATCGGACACGCCAATGTAATACCCGACGGCGATGGCACAGTCAGGCGACTGCCCCTTATTGTTAACTCAAGCTCGGGACAGGTCTATCCTTCATTGACCCTGGCTGCGCTTTACAGGCTATTTTCCATGCCTTTGCCGCAGGAATATCCGCTCGAAAACGGTGCCGTTAACCTGTTAGCTCGCGATATTCCAGTTGATGCCATGTACCGCCTGCGTGTCAATTTCGCCGCCGATAATGATCAACGGCCGTACGTCTCCTATGGTGATATCATCAGCGGCAACTTCGACCAGTCGCTGGTCAACAACAAGATAGTGCTGATCGGGATGACCGCTACCGGTGAACTCGACAGCTGGGCGATTCCCACCTCGGCCAGCAAGATTCCCGGAGTTTTCATACACGCCGGTGCCATGGACACCATTCTCACAGAGCGTTTCTTGAGAGAGCCCAGCGTTATCATCACACTGATGATCATGCTATTGCTGATTGCCATCGCTGCCTTTGCCTTGCCCCGCTGCGGGACCCGGCACTGGACTGACATAGCCAAGGGCCTGGGAATAACCGGGGGCTTGTTTATTGCTTACCTCGTTGCCGGCTTCCTGACTTTCGACAGAGGATATATCCTGGACCTGTTTTATCCCCTGATGTTGCTGCCGGCACTCTATGTAAGCAACATTGTTTACGTGGTCATTACCGAGCAGTCGGATAAGCGGTTCGTCAAGGAGCTTTTTGGCCGCTACATTTCGCCCCAGATAGCCAATGAGATAGTCAGCCGGGCCGATGCCGGCGAACTTCAACTCGGGGGCGAGCAAAGGGAAGTGAGTGTGTTCTTTGCAGATATTCGTGGATTCACGCGGATAAGTGAGCAGTTGTCTCCTGAAGCTGTAATGCAAATGCTCAATAGTTACTTGTCAGTTATAGCCGATGCAGTAGTGCAGCATGATGGCATAGTCAACAAGTTTGTTGGCGATAATATCATGGCAGTGTGGAACGCGCCGCAATCCCAGCCGGACCACGCGCTGCTGGCAGTAAAGGCAGCCTGGGAAGCGCAGCAGAAGCTTGCTGAGCTACGACAGAGAGATATCCGGCCGCTCCCGGTACAATTCGGTATTGGCATCAACACCGGCATAGCCGTGGCCGGCAATGTCGGCTCGGCCGGACGCAGCGAATACACCGTCATCGGAGATTCCATCAACACTGCTTCACGCATTTGCAGCAGCACCCCCGGTAATGAAGTCTGGATTGGTTCTGAGACGTATAATCAAACAAAGGACCATATAGAAACCGAGAAACTCGAGCCACAGAGTGTCAAGGGCAAAGCAGCACCTATTACGTTATATCGGGTAACTGCGTTGCGCCCTACGAACTCTCAGAACACAGGCGAGTCCCCATAGTCCGGAAGTCTGCCTTTGCAGCCTCAGTCTCACATCTATCACCCGAATATTGGAGTCTTGCCGCTTTGTCGTTTCACCTTCTTCTCTCCGTCCCAACCGAAGTTCTTCTGGCTGGAAAGACCACGATGGGCTAACCTCTACATGCTACCGAGAATCATCGCCAGGCAAATGAGAGACCCCATGCCCATCATGCACACAAGAGTCAGAGCATAGGCCAGCCTCGGGCTGGGTAGGGTGACGAAACGCCAATGTCAGGTTTCTGATCTTGATCTAGCCCTTGAAGACAGGCTTGCGCCTATCTACAAAAGCCTGTATCCCTTCTTTTCCGTCCGGGTGTTCTGCACAAGTGCAAAGTCCTACGCGTTCTCGCTCGATGTGTGCTTCAAAGGCAGTATTGAATGAATCCGTAACTAATTGCTTCGCCCACCCGAATGAATTTAGCGAGCCTTTGCTCAATTGGTGAGCCATATTTACTGCTTCCTCTAGAGCATGCCCATCATCTACGACTCTCGTGACCAGTCCCCAAGCCAATGCCTGTTCAGAGGAAATAGGAGCATCAAATCCAGCTATTTCCAAAGCACGTGCCAGGCCCACAATTCTCGGAAGCGTAAAGGTGCCTCCACCATCGATGCAAAGCCCATTTTTTGATGTATAGGCCTGCCTCAGAGTAACAGACCGAGCCATAACGCGGAAATCGCAGGCTAGCGCCAACGAAAATCCACCGCCGGCTGCAATCCCGTTGATGGCTGCTATAACGGGTTTGGGCATCCGGCGAATCTCCAGTATTGCCTGATGAAAACTCGCCGCCAACTTGTGAAAGGCAGCAGAAGGACCGAGCCGAAACTCCGATACCCACTTAAGGTCACCGCCGGCACAAAATCCTTTGCCTTCACCCGAGATCACCACACCCCGTACGTTTTCGTCGACGGCAAGCATAACAACATGGCGTGCCAACCGCTCGATCATATCGTGATCGAAAGCATTGAACGCTGCCGGACGGTTTAGAATTAGTTTGGCTATCCCATCATCCTGTGTCATTACTACCGGTTCTGACATACTCTTAACCTCCTTTTTCACGTCTCTGTTCTGCTGTCACCACTGGATTCTAAAGATAATCTCACAGATCCTATTGCAGTTACTGCCGTCTTTCTCGTCTAGTACCCCTTTGCGACCCTGAAAAACTATGGGGAGTCTCCTACGATCAAATAGCCGTTATTTCTGAATAGGCACCGACAAGAAGATAAGCCTTGACGATCCGAGCTATTGCGGTCCTCTGTAATTTCATCCCCCGGGGGCACCTTGACTCTCTACTACTTGAGCAGCTTTCCTCTTGCGCAAAATCACCCTGGCTGCTACCAGAGCCACTAAACCCGAAATTAGAAGGGCTTTCCTGTCATCTGGCATGGGAGTCCAAAATTGTTGCTGCAAGGAATTCAACAACTCGCCCGAACTAATGCTAGGAACCTGGAATTGTCTTTCACGTGTCTCGGGGTCGTACTGATAGAACTCGACTCGAGCATTCTCAATTGAGGTCTCCTGTTTACGCTCGTAGTCTACCCAGATATGCATGGGAGATGAACGGATCTGATAAAAAACATTTTTCGCTTCTAGAACAGAGGCCAAGACCAGAGCTCGGGCCTTGCAATCTCCCCCTTCCCGTTCCAGTACCTGCTTGATGGTTGGACAATACCAAGGCATACCATAGAGTTCCCAATCACGGTGATAGGGTATTCTAGCCAGGACCGCTTTCTCTATCTCTACGGGGTCAGAAGGAAGATCACTCAGCATAAATTCAACAGCGCCAGGGTCAGCATCAAAGTTAAGAACCCTTTGGATACTGATGATCAAGTTTACAGGATTGGGATATAACACAAAAAGAATCCACAGTATAAGTATCAAAGGAAAATATCTGCGAAACACTCTTTTGAACATCTTCAAAGCTTTCAAAAACGTCACATATAGCTGCAATTGCCTGATTCACCAGGCACAACTGCCCAATAAATTGGGCAACTACTTTCTCTTGCGTTTCTCAACCTCTATTTTCCGCAAAGTCTCTTCATCGACGCCGAAGTGGTGGGCGATTTCGTGGCGCACCACTTCCTCTATTTTTGCCTCAATTTCGTAGCCAGAGTGGCATTGAGCCTCTATGGGCTTTTGAAAGATGCTTATCTTGTCAGGCAAAACCAATCCGTACCCCCTGCCTCGCCTCGTTTGAGGCACACCCTGGTAAAGACCAAGTAATTGAGCGGGATGGTTTTGTTTAGCCTTTCTCAGTTGCCCTGGCGTGGGCCACTCTTCTACCACAATATCAACGTTTTCCAGTTTGCGCCGGAACTCCAGCGGTAAATTTTCGATTGCCCTCTCTACTAGAGCTACAAACTCTTCTCTTTGCATACCTAGAGACCATGAATACTGCTAACAAGTCACAAACATGTGTTTTCATATTACCACTTCAGGCAGCTGCCATACAACCAAATAACAATTGATGGTATCATCAAAACCGAAATTCCTTGACGAAGGATGAGAATTAAGGTAGGCTATTAGCTTAAATCCGGAAAGGAGAGCCGTTAAATTGCAGTGCCGTGGCATCAGAGGGGCCATCACCGTTCCAGCAAATACCAAGACAGGCATCCTGGGAGCAGCTAAGAAGCTGCTTACGGAAATGTCGAAGGCCAACAAAGTTGAAACTGAGGACATCGCTGCTATCTTCTTCACTACCACCCCAGACCTAAATGCCGAGTTTCCTGCCGCGGCGACACGTGAGTTAGGATGGCCATCCAACCTAGCTTTGCTTTGTGGACATGAAATGGATGTCCCCCATGCCCTACCCCGCTGTCTGAGAGTTCTAATGCTTGTAAATACCCGAAAAGAAGTTGAGGAAATCGTACATGTCTACTTAGGAAAAGCGAGGAAGTTAAAGGATAGACCGTCACCAGCGATTGGAGGCGAAATATGATTATAGTCATGAAGACTGGCTCCAGCCACAATGAAATCGGCAGGGTTACAAAACGAATTGAAGACTTCGGTCTAAAGGCACACATATCAGAGGGTGTTGACCATACCGTTATCGGCGTGCTGGGCAAAGTTTTCACGGAACTCCGTGACGCCCTGGAATTGCTTCCCGGGGTTGAACAGGTTTTACTCGTGAGCAAGCCCTACAAACTTGCCAGTCGGGAGTTCCACCCCCGGGATACCATAGTGGAAGTAAAAGGCGTGCCTATCGGTGGCAATGAAATAGTCGTCATGGCTGGACCTTGTGCCATTGAAAGCGAGGAGCAACTTCTGGCCACCGCTCAAGCAGTCAAAGCAGCTGGTGCCACTGTGCTGCGCGGGGGTGCCTTCAAACCCCGTACTTCGCCTTACGACTTTCGAGGCTTAGGGGAGACTGGGCTGAAAATACTGGCGGCAGTAGGAAAGGAAAATGAGATGCCTGTGATTACCGAGGTTATGTCGCCAGACCAAGTTGAATTAGTAGCCAAGTATGCTGATATACTCCAGATCGGAGCTAGAAACATGCAGAACTTCATCTTGCTCGACGAGGTGGGGAAAACAAAAAAGCCCGTGCTGCTCAAACGCGGTTTGTCATCTACTATTCAAGAATGGTTGTTAGCCGCTGAATACATACTGGCGCAAGAAAATGAACAGGTTATTCTTTGCGAACGGGGTATCAGGACTTTCGAGACCTATACCCGTAACACACTGGACATTAGCGCTATACCCATTATCGAAAGGGTTAGCCATCTGCCTATTATCGTCGACCCCAGTCACGCTACAGGTAAATGGTATCTAGTATCTCCTATAGCACTAGCAGCAGTAGCTGCCGGAGCAGACGGACTGCTCATAGAAGTCCATCCTAATCCCGACCTAGCGCTTGCCGATGGTCCTCAATCACTCAACTTCGATAGCTTTCGTTCCCTTATGTCCCAATTACTGCCAATAGCCAAAGCTAGAAATAGAAAGCTAGCTACTTCGAGTGCAAAGAGCAATCCCTGAGACCATGAAGATTGAGCAAGAGCTAGCCGCAATAACCCCGAAGGGGCAAACACTCCTCACCATAGGCGTGTTTGATGGCGTCCATGCCGGGCATCGCTACCTCCTGGACAAACTGCAGCAGCGGGCGGCGGAGAAGAGACTGCTCAGCGGAGTAGTTACTTTTGACCCTCATCCGCAATCAGTACTGCATCCGGATGATCAACTACCCTGGCTCAGCAACCTGGATGATAGAGTCAAGGCTTTTGAAGAGCTAGGCGTAAACATAGTTGCAGTGCTGACCTTCACCGTCGAGGTAGCCCGGCTAAGTGCCCGGGAGTTTATGTTCTTGCTCAAAAAGCACCTTGAAATGCACGGCGTCGTGGTGGGGCCCGACTTCGCTTTAGGACGAGGCGGTGAAGGCAATATTAACCTGCTCCGCACCCTGGGACATGAAATGAAGTTCAGTGTGGAAGCTCTCCGGCCCTACACAATCAATGGCGAAGTGGTGAGCAGCACTCTCATCCGGCAAGCATTAGCTCAAGGCGATATGAGAAGAGTACAAAGGTTAATGGGACGCCATTTCTACCTGAGAGGCACGGTCATTACTTCCGACAAACGTGGCCGAGTCTTGGGATTTCCTACAGCTAACTTGGATACAAAGCCACAACAAGCGTTACCAGGCAACGGCATCTACGCTACCATCACTGAGGTAGACGGCAAGCAGTTCCCCTCAGCAACCAATATTGGCATCCGCCCCACATTCGGAGAGGGGGGAAAAACGGTGGAGACTCACCTATTACACTATAAAGGTGATTTATATGGCAAAGAGATAAGGGTAGAATTTGTGGAAAGATTAAGGGACGAAAAACATTTCCCGTCCTCTGAAGAATTGAAGATACAAATCGAAAAAGATCTTCGAAAAGTGGAAGCACTTTTGGCTAAAGATTCAAAATGACTGATACAAGATTTGCGGCCCTATTAAAACGAGGTGTGGCTGAAATCATAACAGAAGCGGAGCTACTGAGGCTCCTGAAATCAGGGAGAACTCTGACTCTGAAGCAAGGCTTCGACCCCAGCGCTCCTGACATCCACCTGGGACATGTAGTTGGCCTTAGAAAGCTGCGTCAATTCCAGGAACTGGGACACAAAGTCATACTTATAGTCGGTGACTGGACAGCCAGGATTGGCGACCCCAGCGGTCAGTCAGCTACGCGCCCTATGCTTTTACCCAGCGAAATACAAAGCAATGCTCAAACTTATATAGAACAATTCTTCAAGGTGGTAGATAGGGATAAAACAGAGCTAAGATGGCAAAGTGAATGGTTTTCCGGGTTCACTTTGGATGAAGTGATTAAACTTACCAGTAAATTTACCATCGCTCAACTTCTAGCCAGAGAGGACTTCAGCAAGCGGTACAGTTCTGGCAACCCCATATCCCTGGCTGAAATGCTTTACCCTTTACTGCAAGGATATGATTCAGTAGCCATCAAGGCCGATGTCGAATTCGGTGGCATTGACCAGAAATTCAATTGCCTTGTGGGCAGAGAACTCCAGCAAAGTGTGGGGCAGCTTCCACAGCAAGTCTTCCTCGTTCCTCTCCTGATTGGCACTGATGGTAAACAGAAGATGAGCAAGAGCCTGAAGAACCACATAGGCATCGCTGAGCCTCCACGGGAGATATATGGCAAGCTAATGTCCATCCCCGACTCCCTTATCCTGGACTATTTTGAGCTGGTGACCGATGTTCCTGAAGAAGAAATCGCTCAATTCAAGGAGCAACTCGAAACTCGCTCTGTTAACCCCATGAACCTCAAGAAACGCCTGGCTCATGAAATCGTCAAACAGTTCCATGGCAAAGAGGCAGCAGATCAGGCAGAAGAACACTTCACCCAGGTATTCCAGAAAAGGGAGATGCCAGAGGAAATACATGCGGTCGAATTACGTGGTGACCTTCGCCCTAGTGGCAAGCTTGAAATCAAGGTTCAGAGAGACATCACAAACTTACTAGTCGAGGCCGGTCTGGTAAAGAGCCGATCAGAGGCAAATCGTCTCCTGGCTCAAGGTGCCATCGAAGTTGATGGAGAGAAAGTCAACAGCAATCTCGTGACGCTAAAGGACGGAAGTGTTATCAAAGTAGGCAAACGGCGCTTTCTCAGAATGGTCGACAGTGCGAAAAAGAAGTGGCAAGCCACCAGTTGATAAATAGGAGGCAATAGAAATGCAGCTACGTATTCCGGGACCAACACCTTGCCCACCACAAGCTCTTGAGGCAATGGGCCGGCAAATGATAAACCACCGAGGCGGAGAATTCGGCAAAATCCTAAATTCAATAACGGGGAAATTGAAACAAGCGTTCCAGACCAAGGGAGACGTTTTCGTACTTACTGCTTCGGGCACCGGTGGGCTGGAAGCAGCCGTCGTTAATACCCTGTCGCCAGGCGATAAGGTATTGTCCCTTTCCAACGGGTTTTTTGGTGAGCGCTTTGCCGATATCGCCGAGCAATATGGCGCTAAAGTAACCCGCCTGAACTTTGAATGGGGCAAGCCAATTCGCCTTGATGCTGCGGAACAGGCGCTAAAGGCAAACGCCGATATCAAGGCAGTGCTAGCAACTCATAACGAAACATCTACAGGGGTGACCAACGACATTGGCGAGATCAGCGCCCTGGTCAAGAAATTCGACAAGCTTCTCCTGGTTGACGCTATCTCAAGCCTGGGCTGCATCAATTTGCCCACCGACGATTGGAACTGTGACATAGTAGTCACTGCTTCACAGAAGGGGTGGATGGTGCCTCCCGGACTAGCCATGGTCAGTGTCAGTGAAAAAGCCTGGCAGGCTCATGCTAAAGCGAAAATGCCACGCTATTACTGGGATTTTACCAAAGCCAAAGACTTTCTCCAAAAAGGGCAAACTCCCTGGACACCGGCTGTCTCCATCTTTTATGCTCTTGATGTTACTCTGGATTTAATGTTGCGCGAGGGACTGGACAACATATTTGCCAGGCATTCTCGACTAGCCCGGATGGCCAGAAACGGAGTAAAATCGCTAGGTCTATCACTTTTCCCCGACGAGAAATATGCTTCCAACACAGTGACAGCAGTGAACGCCACTGACAAAATTGATGTCCCTAAATTGATTCAAATCCTCCGTGAGGAGTATGAGGTAATCCTTGCCGGGGGTCAGCAAAAATTGTCAGGCAAGATCTTCCGGATCGGCCATCTCGGCTTGGTATATGAGAAGGATATCAAGTCGGTACTGGACGCGTTGGACAAAGCTCTGCCCCAGTCAAAGAAAGGCTAGTCAAATGACGAGAATCTTGGTCGCTGACCCAATTGCTGAAGAAGGGCTACAAGTTCTCCGCAGCCACGCTCAAGTCGATATCAAGACCAAGCTGGAGCCTGAACAGCTTAAGGCCATAATTGGCGATTATGATGCTCTCATTGTCCGCAGTCAAACCAGAGTAAGGGCAGACGTCATTGAATCCGGCAAGAAACTCAAGGTGATTGGTCGGGCCGGCATAGGCATCGACAACATTGATGTCGACGCTGCTACCAGGAAAGGCATTGTGGTGGTTAACGCCCCCACTGGCAATATCATAGCTGCCGCAGAGCACACGATTGCCCTCATGCTCGCGCTGGCACGCAATGTGCCGCAAGCCAATAGCCACCTTAAATCAGGTAAATGGCAAAGAGAGGAATTGGTTGGCACGGAAATCAGGAACAAGACGCTGGGTATCATCGGCTTGGGCAATGTCGGCTCTGAGGTAGCCAAAAGAGTCCAGGCTTTTGAAATGCGCGTCATCGGCCACGACCCCTTCGTCTCCAAGGACTATGCCCGGAATCTCAAAGTGGAGTTGGTCCCTCTAGACCAGCTTTTTAGAGACGCTGACTTCATCACCCTCCATGTGCCTCTGACCGCCGCCACCAAGAGACTAATCGGAAGCAAGGAGCTGGCAAGATTAAAGCCCACTGCCCGGATCATCAATTGTGCCCGCGGCGGACTGATTGACGAGGAAGCACTACTTGAAGCACTTAGAGCCGGAAAAATAGCCGGCGCTGCTTTCGATGTCTTTGACCATGAGCCAGTGACAGATAGTCCGCTATTCAAAGAGGACAAGATAATCGTTACCCCTCATCTAGGCGCTTCCACAATTGAGGCTCAGACCAGCGTAGCCAAAGATATTGCAACTGAAGTTTTGGCTGTGCTTCAAGGACAATTCAGCAAGTACGCTGTTAATGCCCCACACATAGCTCCTGAGATGGTCCCGTTTATGAGAGCAGCCACAGTTGTCGGCACTCTTGCCAGCCAACTAATGGAAGGACAAATAAACTCAACACACATCAAATACAGCGGCGGAGTGGCTAACTACGATTGCAATCCCATCAAGACCGCCCTCATCAGCGGGCTATTGCAGCAATCAAGTGAAGAAAGAATCAACCTGGTCAACGTTGGTCTTATCGCCGCTCAGCATGGCTTGAAGATCAGCGAGGAAAAAGAAGCAGCGTGTCAAAATTATGCCAACTTGCTCACCCTGGAGGTCAACACCAATGTGGGAACCACTATAATATCGGGCACAGTTAGAGATGGCGACACTCATATTGTCCAGGTCAATGACTTCTGGATGGATATCGTGCCCACCGGCGGCTATTTCCTTTTTTGCGATCATCTCGACCGCCCTAGACTTGTTGGCACCATCGGTAACATAACTGGGAAAGCCGACATCAACATCAGTTCCATGCACTTATCTCGACTCCAGCCACGGGGTAAGGCCCTTATGATTTTGGCCTTAGATGAACCACTGGGCGAGGAGCACCTACAGGAAATACGTGGCCTTCCCGGTATTTACAGTGCCAAAGCAGTAAAGCTATAGATAACCTTTTCGCAAACGCAGTCAATCCAGGGGATTAATGATCAAACCGGCGGGGAGCTTGGGATAAAAATAAGTTGATTTACCTGGCATCCTGTCTTGAGCATCGGCAACAGCCTTGACCATCTCCGGCTGCGGAGGCTTTAACAGGAAGGCTAACTGATATTTCTTTTCCTTTACTTGTTGGTAGGCTTCTTTCAAATCCACGGTATAAGCGACATCCCGTTCCTTCGCTCCGCTCAGAACCTTATCCAAAATGACATGATTAAGAATGCTGACCCCAAACTCCCGATAAGCTTGAGACCTGTTACCAGGCATCATCGCCTCAAGAGAAACATCTTGACGTCTCTTCAATGCGACCAATGAGTCAGGCTGTAAACCCAGGATTCCCAAACAGCTATCAGCTGGCAGCTGACAGTAGTCAGCTTCTAAGGGGACAAGCTCAAGGACAAAGAAGTCACTGAGTTTGTCTCCCAGTCCCACCAAGGTGGAGGGCACTATACCACGTACTAGTCTGTGCAAAGGTAGAACAACAAGTCCTGGATCAGAGAACTCGACTAACTCCATCATGACATAGTCAAAGGCTTCAGTTGTCAGCCTACAGCCATCACATCGGCATTGTGCTCTTTCCTGTTGATAAGTCAATGCTGTCTCGTAGCGGTGATGACCATCGGCAATGTAAAGGGGCTGAGAAGACAGAAGCCGACTTAGCTGCAGCTTGGTTTCCGCGTCAGTTATCGCCCACAAGATATGAGCTTCGTTAGAATCAGGCAGATTACTTCGTTTCGCTCGCAATGACATTAGCGGTTTTTGTTGTGCTACGCGGGATAATATGGCAGCCACCTTTTGCTCAGAATCATGGTAAAGAGAAAACAATGGGCTGAAGTTAGCTCGGCAAG
>Ga0256868_10000236_pt1 | contig 32934 bp, 29 predicted proteins | sample RVTome_13_FD_187341 | JGI IMG/M metagenome (GOLD analysis project Ga0256868, IMG submission 187341) | Soil microbial communities from uranium-contaminated site in the Upper Colorado River Basin, Wyoming, United States - RVT92D227 HiSeq ...
ACATATAATTTAGGCACTACATAAATGTATCGTAATTTATATATTTATATGATGTGAGTTAATTAGATTAATAATAGAATGTAGTGTCAAATTTAATATACTATTATTAGTTAGAAGGTGTAATTAAATATGCTCTTTTCCAATTTTTTATATCAATATTGATTTACAATATAGTATTTTCTTACAAGGTAAATAGGATATATTAATAATACAAGTATTCACTACCTATACACTTATACTCATATCATATTATTATCATTCATCACTTATCGTATATCTTCTCTAGGTACTCATACACTCTTTTGGTAAGTAAAGTATCAACTATAAACCCCAGTTTCTGGGCTTTTTCAATTCTCTCCTGTTAGACCAAAAACAAACTCTTAAAATTCTTCTCCTGTTGACTTCATCGATAATACCTTAAAAGGCATAATTGTATCATTCACCCCAAGACATATTGCTTAAATCGTTGGAGATGAACACACTTGAAACGCATAATGTTATGTTTGTTTGCTCACTACCGCGAGCCACTTTCTCCTTACGCTTTATCTAAGAATGCTATTAATAAATTAGATAACTATTTTTTCCTCTATGTTAATGTTCATTTTATAGATTTGTTTCATTCGTTCCAGGATAACATCTGAAGATATTTTATCCTTCATTTTAAATGCTTCTGTCACAGATCTATCTGAATAAGAAAAGACATAAACTGAAAAAAATTGAATTTCTTTTAATAGGTTTAAGGTTTGTTGGAAATCTTCTTTGGTTTCACCAGGAAATCCGACTATAATATGTGTACGAATTTTTAAATTTGGTATTTTTTCTCTTAATGTAGAAATACATCTTTTTACTTCTTCGATTTTATATCCCCTTCTCATAGTTTGTAGTATATTGTTGCTACCTGATTGGATTGGTATTAGTAATGATAATATTTTTTTATGATTCGCTATAAATAGTGGTTCAAGTTGATCGTAGTATTTAATAAGCCATTTTGGATTAAAATCGTTTATTATTATTTTATTTTCACCTGGCAATATAAAAAATATTTTTAAGATTTCAACAATGTTTGTTTTGATATCTATACCATAGCAACCAATGTCCTGTCCAATGAGTTTAAATGTTTTATATCCTTTTTTTAACCCTTCTTCAAAATCTTTTTGTATTTGTTCAATTGGTTTGCTTTGTAAATGTCCATGTGCAAGTTTAATTGAGCAATAGGAACAAGAACTTAGACAACCTCGTGCTATTCTAATGTGATATATATCTTTATTGTTTAATTGGTTATTATTTCTGAAATTTTTATTTTTTAAATAATTTTTTAAAGAATTTAGATAATCTAATTTTGATATATTTTTAATGAAATTCGGATTACTTAGTAAATTATTTAATTTTTTTATTTTATTAATCTTGTATAATGGAGGAATACTACCTATAGTTCCTGCGTTAGGAATTTGTTTAAATTTTATTTTCGAATGAATGATTTCATCTAGATCTTCGAGAGTATATAAGTCAATTATTTTAATGCCATCAATATTGCAAATTGATCCTGGATTTATTCTTGTTAAACAACCGGTAACAATTATGCTTGCATTTTTTGATTTCTGTTGTAAAATACCTTGTATTGTTTTTATAGATATTTCTTCAGTATGATTAAACCCACCACAGGTGTAAATACATATCATATCTGCTTTTTTTATTTTTTTTACAGGTTTTAATCCATTTGTTAAAAAGTAATTAAAAATGGTTTGTGCGTCTTCTTTACTTCTAGGACAATTCCCACCGATTACATAAAACGTCTTTGGGGTCATATTTAATATATAGTAATTTATTTAATATTTATACAATTTTTCTTCATTAAATATAAAAGCAATATATAATAATCAAACTTAAACGTTTCTAAGATGCATCTTATATGCAACAAATTTAAAAATAAATGATATAAAAACAACAATTTGTTATATCCTCTCATAAACAATTGTTTACCCTTATTTCATTTCCAATATAAAGTAAGGTATCATAAGATAGGTCTATTTACTATAGAGTACTCCCTTCATTCATCATTAGTGAGTGTTTATTACTACCCTTATTTACTATATACCCTATGTAATATCCTTTACTCCCATTACCTTATCATAGATACTCTTTAGATCCTCCTCAGACTGACAGTTGTAATGCATCAAATCTACATCCCCTTTTAATGAGTATCCCATGATTATCTTCTTGATAGAGGCAGGACCACATATAAGATCCCTTTCTTGTCTACTCTTTTTAAAAAAGACATTGACGAAATTCTTATAAAATAAAATTTCTTTAGTTCCTTAATGAAATCTATATTAGATACCTTGGTTTGCCCAAAATGCAAAAATAATCTAATAAAATTAAATGAGATTTTTATATGTAGAATTTGTAATCTAGAATACACTATGAATGATGGCATCTATGATTTTCTTGGTGATATTAATTCATTTTACTCAGAATTATCTATTGAAGAAATGAATAAAATATTGAACATTGCTGAAATATCTGGATGGAGAACAGCAGTTCGAGAAATAGGTTTGAAATATCCATTTATAACTGAGGTTTTTCTTAATAATACTAGAGTAGATTGGTTATTTCATTGCTTAGATCTATCTAAAACGGGTTCTTGTTTAGAATTAGGGAGTGGTTGGGGTACAACGGTATTTTGTCTTGCCAGATATTTTGATGAAGTTTGGTCTTTTGATTCGATTAAACAGAGATTAGAATTTCAAAGAATTAGACAAAATCAAGATAAAATAAAAAATATAAAATTCGGCAGAACATCTTTGCTTTCCCTTCCGTTTCAGGATAATTATTTTGATCTAGTAGCTACTAAAAACTATATGAACGGTTTAAATTTTAAAAATAATTCTAATACTCGAAAAGATCAATTAGGATTCCTTAAAGAAATTAGAAGAATTTTAAAACCTGGTGGATGTCTTTATATAGGTTCACCTAATGGAATTAAATTTACCTCTTTTTTCCATAAAAATAATAGTAATGTATATCTTTTCACTGATGATTTATCTAATAAGAATACAATACTAAACAACGCACCTAAATTTAAGCAAAATGACATAATTAATAATGAATTAAATTTTTTTAACTATAGTTACTATGGATTCAAAAAGATATTAAAAGAAGCAGGTTTTAGTAATATTGAATTCTATTGGACATTGGATTTTAATCGACCTGAATTTTCTGGTAGAATTGATGGTAAGAATCTTAAATGCCTACTTTATTTAATACAAAAAAATAGTATTGTTTTCCCTATTGAAAATAGTTTAATTAAATCTTCGATTATATCAATTGGAGCTCATTTACCAGATAAAATAATAAAATATGCACTTACATTGCTTTCACCTAGTTTCTTAATTTATGCATATAAAGATTATAAGACAACTACATTCGAATCAAAACTTCTCAATTTAGAACCTACAGCCTCAAGTTTTATAACGAGAAGTGGCTTTTACGTCAGAGGTGAAGATTCAAAAATAATTTATTTTTTTATAAAAAATGGTAGACCATATTCTCTAATTAAATTTCCAAGGTTTAGAGGGTTTGAATCATTAATATCTGAAGAGGAAAAATTAAGTAGATTCAACCATTTAGATATTAAGCGAAAAGATACTGATTCAATTATTGTTTTTGTAGAACCTTTTCTTAAAGGAGAATCGATGGATTATTATAATCCATCTCACTATAAAGCAGCTCTAAATTGGCTTCTTGATTTTCAAAAACAAACTCAACAAGGTTTTTGGGATTTTAATCAATTTGAGACGAAAGTTTTGCTACTCAGCAATTATCTTTCTGAAATTCCTATTGATAATGAGATCCGTTTACGGACAAAGGAGAAATTAAAATCATTCTTAAAGACTTTAAGTGATATAAAGCTCCCTCAAAATTATGAACATGGGGATTTCTTCGCGGTGAATATTCTTATTGATGATAATAAAGTATATGTGACAGATTGGGAATTTTTTAATGAAAAAGGTGACCCTCTTTTTGATTTTGTTTTTTTCATTTTGTGTTGTTTTTCCCATATAAAACCAACTCCCAAAGCATTCCTTGATGCTTTTCACGGCAAGGGAGAATACGCAGGCATCCTAAAGTATCTAATATTAGAATTTTGTAAAGAAAAAAAAATTCCTGTTAACCTTATCTTGGAAGCCGTACCTTATGTTCTTTTAAGATGCATTTATCGAACAACATTTAAAGGAAGTCAAAAACAATTAGATCCTAGTGGGTATATATTTATATTAGAAGTATGGGATAAGATAAATTTGTCAAGTGCATATAATTTTATTTCAACTTCTTGAATTCTTGATATTCATTGATCTTTCAAATCCTGTGTTGAATTTAAATCTATGAGAAATTGTTTATTTGACATAGATCTCCAAAAAATATTAGATTATAATATAAATGCAGTTTCTCAGATTTTGTTCGAATTCGAGATTAAAATTAATTATCAATTAACAAGAGAAATTACTAATTTAAATTCAATTGTAATATTTACTAAGTAAAATCACCGTTAGCAACTATTAATCAGTTATATCGTACTTTATCGAGTTTCACTTTTTTCTTAACGATTTCGAATCTTTATTATTTGTCTAATCAACGCAACATCATCTTTTGAAATACCTTTAATAATAAACAGAGTTGCGAAATACACAAGTACACTAAGAATTACTATTACGAATAAATTAAGCCAATTAAAAAATAATATAAACAGATTCATTACCACAAGTGCAACAAAAGGTTTCACCAATATCTTATGAATTGGAAGCAGATAAATATGCTTTGAAATTATATAAAAATAGATACCAAATAGAACCATTTCAGAACTGACCGTAGCAATTGCAGCACCAACATAACTGAAGTAAGGAATCAATATAATATTTATGATAACATTTACTACAGCCGTAATTAAAGCTGCAATCGCCATCTCATTTTGCCTATCAATTGAAATAAGAAGACCACCTAAAAAGGTATACAGGAAAAGGAGCAAAATATCCCATGATAAAATCTGAAGAGCGATAATAGAATTAGTAAACTCAGAACCATAGAGAAACAGGATAATCTTGTCAGATAACAACGTAGCACCCATTGCAGCTGGTAATCCAAGCATAACTAGGAACCGGAAATATTTTTCATATACAACCTTCAATTTCTCTCTTGATGCCACATAATAATACGACATCGTCGGAACAATTGCGGTAACAATAAGTGCAGGAATAACATGAAGACCTAACACTAGACTATAAGCTGCGTTATACCATCCTACCACTTCATCGCCCTTAAATATTGAAAGCAGTATCGTGTCAGCTCTCACAAAAACAGTTTTAAAAAATGATATCATAATTAGGGGTAACGCAAGTTTAATCGTGTTTTTAAAAAAAGAAAAATCTAATTCTGTTCTCGATTTTACAAATCTCCTTTCACAAACAATCGTACTAAGAGAGAAATCGAAGATACTTGTAAAAATAAACACAAGACCAATTGCCACCAATCCATACCCTAAGATGATAACAACTAATGCTAAGGAAACCCGTATTATATTATATAAGATTGTAATCTCTGATTCATATTCCATCCGTTCAAATGCTCGGAATGTTGATTTATATATACTAGAAAATGATTCGATAATAAGCCAAAGAGCAAAAAGATATACAACATTCTTCGTATCAGATGGATAACCCATTAGATTTATCGTAACAACAACGAAAAGAGAGATGATAAGAGCTGATATTGCACGAAAACTCAGCATATTACTAACATACTTATTTGCTTTAGATTTATCCCGTGCAATCTCTCGAACGAGTAGCATATTATAACCAAGATCTAAAAATAGAGTGAAAAAAAGCACAAATGAGTAGGCAAATGAGTATTTCCCAAGCGCGACATCACCTAGATCACGAGCAATAAAAAGCCCAAGGAGAACAGACAAAATCGAGGAGATAATCTGTGCAATAAACAAAGCAAATGTGTTCTTTGCAACTCGTTTAACGTCACTCATTAAAACCGATTCCAAAATTAAGTATACTTATTAGTACTATATACCTTATTAAATAAATTAATTATTTATTAGTTACTGGAACTATTTTATTGCTTTCTCCAGTCCTATATTCAATTTAAATTTTGGTCCATATCCAAGCTTCTGTTTAGCTTTAGAGATATCTGACAATTCTCTTATCAAATTAGAACCAATGAAACCTGCGTCACCAGTTACAACAAGACATTTATTTTTCATAAAATTTTCCTATTATGTTTATCTTCTTTTTTTAATCTCGTAATCTCATGAGCTTTATAAAATAATTACTCAACAATATCACCAAAATCAATAATGAATATACCTATTTTCCACCAAGGAATTTATAGGGCACATCCCAACACACAATATTACCATCCAACTCTAAAAATTAAACCTAAGAGTGTTTTCTAAAAATCTATTTAAAAAATCTTTATATAGATATTACAACAAAACTAAATCCTGAAATCAAAAAAATAGGAAATTATTTCAAAATTTAACTAACTATAAAATTTAATAACATAAGTGCGACTAACCTAATAAAAAAGAAAAATAGTTTATTCTTTTTTAACTTCTTGAACAGCAGCTTCTGGTTTTACAACTATTTTTTCTTCTTTTTGTTTTTCTTGTTTTTGTTTTATAGGCAATTCCTGAGTTTTTTCAGGTTTTAACTCTTTTTTAACTCCACTTTTAAACTCAGTATAACCACAGTTACCACAACTAAAACGGTCCTTATGTTCTGCAATAAAAACAGCTGGTCCACATTTTGGACAGTGGCGTCTTACTCGATTTATTTTATCTCCTTCAACCTTAAAAAACTGGTATTTTTTCATATTGCTCTACTCCTTTTTTTTCCCCTGTGGTTTTTCTTGAGTTTTAGATTCTTTTTGCTTAGTTTCTTTTACTATAGGATTTGTTTTTGGTGGTTCAACTGGTTTTTTTGCTTCATCTGTTTTAGGTTCTGCGGTTTCTTTTGTTTTTATTTGTGGCTGTGCAGGTGTAGTTTTTGGAGCTGATGTTTCACCTGCAGATGCCTCAGAGGTTTTTACCTCTTTTTTATCTTTTTTTGTCTCACCTAATTTATTGCGTTTTAAAATATGTTCTCTTTCTATACCCTTTGAGCTTTCAAGAGAAGAATAAACCTTAACATAACCAGTTGTTTCCTGTATACCAAAACCAGTTTTTATTATATTTACAACTACATTTTCTTTTTTAGAATTTAATTTATCAGCAAGTTCACTTCGAATTATTTCACGGTTTGGAGTACCTTCACCTGCATGCTTAATTGTAAAATATACTTCAGTTCTTTTCAAGAGAGGATTGTTTTTCTTTGAATCAATTTCTATTTCCATATTAATCACATCTTCATTATATCAAGGACTTTCTTAACCTTATCTTTAATTTCCTTTGTCGGTTTAACAACTAAGACCCCCTTATCTGGCAATCCATATATTATAGTTACGTCTTTAGGGGCAAATAACAGTACTATTAGACTTGCTAGATCTTCTTCGCCTTCAACTTCTATACGAAAAGGACCGTATTCTAGATTTTTAAAAATAATTTTGATAACCTCATATAAATCATCAGATATAAAACCAGATGGATTTTCAACTTTTATAGTTTTTTTACTAAATGATTTTATCTCTTCAACAATTTCATCCTCACAGACGCCTCTATGTGTTTTATAATCAACTATACAAAAAACTGGTTTAAAACCATTTGTTAAAAGTGTATAAGTAACAGTGTCACCAATTGATACTATCTTTTTTTCATTTTTTAAAACCTGTATAAGTTTTTTCTCATTAACTAATGTGCCAATGGGTTTATTTAGAATATCTCTTAAGTTTTTGGATATCTTATACATAATAAAAAAAATATTACATTACTTTTAAAGCATATTTACCAGGTTTTTTAATATTCATATGCTCAGCAACCTGAGATGATTCAGGATTGCGTATCACAACATATCCTCTCCATCTTTTAGATGTAGGACTAGAACAAAATGGGCAACTTTCTTTTTCGGTTAAATAATGACAGGTTTTACAAGCCCTTATAATTTTCATTTTTTATCCTTCTTTTTATCTTTTTCTTGTTTTTTATCTTTTATTTCTTCAACTGGGGCATATATCCATTCATGTGAACCTAAGGAAGGTTGTCTCATTGTAAGACCAATTTTACTTTCACGAGCAGATAACTCATTGAGGCTTACTGCTACAACCCTTGCACGTACAATATCGCCTTTCTTAAGTGTTAATTTTTTTTCTTTTCCAACAATTACTTCATTGTCAGAATCAACTTCAACATAGTCATTCATTATCTGACTCATATGAATTAGTGCATCAAGGGGGCCTATATGGCAGAATGCCCCAAACTCTACTATTTCACAGACTACTGCATCAATTACTTCTTGTAATTCTGGTTTAAATGTTAATGCATCAAATGCAATTTTTTGATACATAGCACCATCACCATGTATTACAATACCGGGACCAGTTGATTCTATATTGTCTACTACAACTATAACACCATATTCTTTTCGCATAGTTCCTTCAAAAGTAGTCTGAACTATCTGTGTTACAACATCATCTAAATCTTCACTAAACTTGTTTGGAGGTATACGAATTGTATCTTTAATTCTTACTTTATAATACATAGATATCACTATTTTAAACTAAATATAATAGTTTTGTTGGAATATTTTTACTCTTTATATTCTTTTTGAATACTAATCAATCTTATGTTAATTGCAATACAATGATAATTGGTAAAAATACCAAGCTTACAACACTCATAAGTTTAATTAATATATTCAACGAAGGACCAGAAGTATCTTTGCATGGATCTCCAACTGTATCACCAATTACTGCGGCCTTATGCGCTGGTGATCCCTTACCTCCAAGGTTTCCTGCCTCTATGTATTTCTTTGCATTATCCCAAGCACCACCAGCATTTGCTAAGAATATTGCAAGAATGAACCCGGTGGCAATTGATCCGAGGAGTAACCCAGAAAGTCCTGCCGGTCCAAGGACAATCCCCACAATGATAGGAGCTATTACCGCCATTAATCCAGGGATAATCATCGCCTGTAACGCTCGCTTTGTACTGATACTGACGCAGCGGGTATAATCAGGTTTTGCTTTTGGATCAGTTAATAAGTGAAGTTCTTTGAACTGGCGGCGTACTTCTTCTACCATTTTATAGGCGGCTTTACCTACTGCACCCATCGTTAACGCAACAAATACAAAAGGTAGTAACGCCCCAATGAATACACCAGATACAAGATAAGGACTGTATTCGCTACTTAAGGAAAGTAATTTTCCGATTTCAGCATCAGTGTAATAAAACTTTAAGGAGACGATGAAGGTAGCGATTAACGCTAACGCTGTGATAGCTGCTGAACCTATAGCAAAACCTTTACCCATAGCAGCAGTCGTGTTACCTACTGCATCCAAAGTTTCAGCCCGTTCCCTCACATCCTGCCCCAGCCCAGACATCTCAGCAATACCTGCTGCATTATCAGCAACCGGTCCGTAACAATCTGTTGCAAGCGAATAAGCAAGGATGCTAAGCATACCAACTGCTGAAATAGCTACACCATAAAACTCTGCGAAGTAGAACGCAATAATCATCGCAGCAACAACTGATATTACAGGAACAATTGTGCTCATCATACCAGTAACTAAACCTTGAATAATGACAGTTGCTGGACCTGTTTTAGATGCCTCAGCAATTTGCCTAACAGGTTTTTGTTTCTCTGAAGCAAAATACTCGGTATTTAATCCTATAATAATTCCTGCTATTAAACCTGCTAACATGGCGTAGTATGGTTCCAATTTACCATCAAGCAAATACCATGTTGCTATCCCGCCTAAAACTGCGACTAAAATAGTACTAGCAAATAATCCATTTCTCATAGCGGAGTAAACATTTGATTTTTTACCTGTGCGAACAAAAAACATTCCAATAATTGAAGCAAAAACGCCTAAGGCAGATATAATCAATGGTAACAATATTCCATTTGGCCCATAAGTTGTAAGAGCGACTCCTCCCGCCATTGCAGCCAAAGCCATTGGAGCAATTATTGCTTCAACATAAGATTCATACAGATCAGCACCCATACCCGCTACATCACCAACATTGTCACCAACTAGATCTGCAATAACAGCTGGGTTTCTTGGATCATCCTCAGGTATATTTTCTTCGACTTTCCCGACAAGATCTGCACCTACATCAGCAGATTTTGTATAGATTCCACCACCGACTCTAGCAAATAGTGCTACCGATGAAGCACCAAAAGCGAAACCAAACAGTATGTTGGCAGCCTGTTCAGGAGTACATGTATATGGTGCTGGTAATAGGCTAGTAAACAGCGTATACATTCCCCATACACCAAGTACACCTAGTCCAACAACAGTGATACCCATTACAGCTCCGCTGGAGAAAGCAACAGATAATCCTTTGTTTATACTTTCTCTTGACCCTTCAGTTGTTTTAGCATTTGCAAGTGTGGCTATACGCATTCCTATGTTTCCAGAAAGAATAGAAAGTATGGCACCAACAATAAACGAAAGTGCAGTACCCCAATGCATGTTACTACCAGAAATAAACGAAGCTGCATAGAGAAGAGCCGAGACACATATAACAAATACAACAAGTATCTTATTTTCACTCTTCAGAAAAGCCATGGCTCCTTCACGTATAGCGTTACTTATCTCCTGCATTTTTTCATTACCTGAACTCTGTCGCCGTATCTTATAAACAAGATATACTGCAAACAATAGCGCTATCAACCCACTTATTGGTACAATTATAGATAAATCCATAATAACCTCTCACCCTAGCGCTGGGGAAATAGCGCCAATTATTTAATGATTATGTTTTGTAAAAATTTAATATAAAAACAATTAAAATAGGTGGAAATTGTAAAGACAGAGATATAAATTATAATTAATATTATATATTAAGCAGTGTTAACATTTAAGTCTTATTATACCTAAAAAGTATTAAGGCAGTATATAAAAATGTTGAAACAACTAGCAAATTTTATTGAAAAAAAACCATGGCTGGTCGTTATTCTTATTTTATTAATAACTATTGGTTTTTCTACCTTAATACCTTCAATAAAAATGGAAACAACAACAGAAGAATTCATGCCGGACAATGAAATAGTTAGCGCAAGTACAAGGGCAAGCGAATATTTTGGGCAAACAGGCAGTGTGATACTAATATTTGTTGAAAAACAAAACGAACAAAATGTCATCACACCAAACTCATTAAAAGAAGAATTTAACGTTTTAAAAAACTTAAAAGAAAATTTTGATGAAATTGAAAATTACATAAGCGTAGCAAGTTTTGTTGATATAATGTGTCAAATTGAATTTGGCAATACACTTCTTAATTGTACAGACAAACAGATAATAACTGCCTATAATGATATGATGGCAAACCCACAAAACGCTGAATTAAAAATGCTACAAACAGATGATAAAAATGAAGAAATCGATTTTAACCCTTACCCAAAACTATCAAAAGGAAAAAATATTGATAGCCTTGACATAAAAAATTATTATATTAATGAAAATAATGAAACATTAAAATTTAGCATAGAAGTATATGATCTTTCCAACTTCAAAGATAAAATCTCATCACCCAACAGAAAAATCAACACCTGGGAATGGTACATTGATTTTAAAAATTTAATAACACCCGTAGAAGAACTTGATATTAACTATCAAATTGCAGCACATATTGAACCCTCTCAACCAGTATGGATAGTAGGAAACGGCATAATAAATAACATCAGAAATTTACTTAATAACATCAAAAATAATCAACTAATAAAATCTTATACATCTGAAGTATACCTCTGGATAAAAACACCAGGTCAAGACATTTCTTTTCCAATTGTTCTTAACACAGGAAATGTAACATTTAATACTCTTAAAAACAAAATTGAAATAGAAGTTGAAAAAACAGAACTTGGAAACTATGGTATAGCACCAAAATTTGGAAGTTATCAGTTACCTGCAAAAATTGGAAACACAAAAGCAGGTGTTAGAATATATCAAACACCTATTCTTAATCAACCCTGGTCGCGTATTATATTTAACATGAGCTATATACAAAAAACAATAGAGGAAATTCAAACTAGACCACTAATAAACAAGATATCTACAAAAATACTACAAAGATTTGGTAACTTTTCCTGGGAAGATTTTGATGATATATTTGAAATGCTAAACAGCGAAGAGTTTAGAAAGGACAGCATATCTTTAAAGGATATAGAGGAAAGATGGGTAGTTTTAGACCAAGCACCAGATAAAGCTTACTCTGAACAAAGTTTTTTTATAAAACCATTTTTTATTGAAAGTTTAAAGACTTCATCAATTATTATTTTGTCTCCTGATTTTGATAAAAGTACTGGTCCAAGCACAACTCTTATGATGGCTCAGTTAAATGCAACTTTAACAAATAGTGAAATAAGAGATATAAGCCCAAAAATCCAATCAAATTTAATCGATCTTGATAGTAAACAAAATCATGTATCAATGAAGGCAACTGGCACAGGGATTATTACATATGAAATAAACGAAGTAACAATGGATGCAAATATAATAATTGTACCTATTATATTTATTATAATATCTCTGCTTTTATTTGTGATGTTTAGACGATTTTCATATGTTATTTTACCATTAGTTAGTCTTGCAATTTCAATTGTTTGGGTATTTGGAAGCATGGTTCTTCTTGGAATGACATTTAATATGATGATGGTAGCAATTGTACCTCTGCTTATGGGACTTGGGGTAGATTACCCGGTTCATCTATTCCATGAATATAGATCAGAGCTGAAAAAAGGTAAAAAACCTGGACCTGCGATTGTTGCTTCAATCAAGGATATTGGGTTGGCAATGTTTCTTTGCATTGTAACTACAGTTATATCATTTTTATCTTTTGTAGTTGGTAATCTCGTACCGCTTCGTAATTTTGGTATTCTTTGTGCTCTTGGAATTACTTATACATTTATCATAGCAATTACCTTTCAAGCAGCAGTTAGATATCTACTTGATAGAAAAAAAACAGATAGGCTTGTTCCAAAAAATAACCATAAAATATCACTTGATAAATATATGGAAAAATTCGCAGATTTTATACTAAAACAAAGTAAAAAGATAATTGTTCTTACAGTAATTATTACTATAATTATGGTGATTGGTGCAACTCAAGTTCAAACAACTTTTGATATGAATGATTTCTTACCCAAAGGTAACGAATCATTGGATTTAATGATCAATATAGGAGAATATTTCCCTTCATCTAGTGAAACTCAAGAGTATATATTAATAGAAGGAAATGTTGCAACTGTTGCGACTTTAAAAGGAATATCTGAAACATATGAAAATTTAAAAGATGATAAATATATAGCAAAGACACCATCTGGAGAACCAAAAAGAAAATGTATTTTTTCGATTATCAAAAATGCTATAAAAGACAATTCTTCAATAATCTTGGAGTTTGACCTTGATACTACGGGGATACCTAAAACCAATGAAGATGTTGTTGAACTTTATGATTATCTGTATAATAATCCAGATTATATGATGGATGTACGCAGTGTTCTTCACTATGATGGTAAAAAATATGATGCTACAGTTATAAGAGTATATACAAGTATTAGTTATTCAGATAAAGACAATTTAGATACAACCCAACAATCAGGTATTTTATATGACAATCTAAAAGAAGATATGACTAGTTATGGTGAAGCAGAAGCTATAGTCACCGGTTCTTCATCAGCAATTTATACAATTATTGGTTCAATGACTCGTAGTCAAATTATATCGACTTTTATATCAGTTATACTTGCTGCACTTATCGTAAGTATTATGTTTAAAAATCCGATACTTGGTCTAATCACAGTTATCCCAATTGGACTATGTACAATCTGGATTATTGGAACAATATATTTCTTAGGATACTCACTTAATATTATGACTGTTATGATAACAAGTCTTACAATTGGTATGGGAATCGACTATGCAATTCATGCAACACAAAGATTCAGAATTACAGCAGACAGAACAGGTGACATTGAAAAAGCAGTTTCAAAAACTATAGGACACACTGGCGGTGCATTATTTATTGCAGCAATTACAACAGTTGCAGGGTTTGGAATGCTTATTCTTGCCCCGATGCCACCAGAACAACAATTTGGAATTATTGGCTGTATCACAATTATTTATGCATATGTTACTTCAATTATTGTGCTACCACCAATTTTAATGAAATGGGCTAAATGGAGAAAAAAGAAGAAAGGTTATATTATATCAGCAACAGCACCAAAAGAAGACTAATTAAAAGATATTTTTCCAAATTATATTATAAGCAATTATACCAAATATTTATTTATTATACCCATATACTGGTTAGCTGCCTTTAGGAGGTTTATAACATGTCAAATATCCTTGTAAGTGAATTAAAAACAAAAGATAACAAAAAACAAAAAATAATTAAGTCAGTCGATGGAAACACAGCAGCTGCACATGTTGCATACGCATTCAGTGATGTAGCAGCAATATATCCTATAACACCCTCTTCACCCATGGGTGAACTAGTTGATGAATGGTCTGCAGAAGGACGAAAAAATATTTTTGGACAAACACTCAAAGTACAAGAACTACAAAGTGAAGGCGGAGCCGCAGGAGCAGTCCATGGATCTCTTAGCGCGGGAGCATTTACGACAACATTTACTGCATCTCAAGGGCTTTTACTCATGATTCCAAATATGTATAAAATTTCAGGAGAGCTAATGCCTTGTGTATTTCATGTGAGTGCTCGTGCTATCGCAGGACAGGCTCTATCTATATTTGGAGATCACCAGGATGTAATGGCAACACGTGCAACAGGTTTTGCACTTCTTGCATCTGGTTCGATACAAGAGATACACGATCTAGCACTTGTTGCACATCTTGCAACAATTTGCTCAAGTATCCCATTCCTTCATTTCTTTGATGGATTCCGCAGTTCTCATGAAATTCAAAAAATTGAATTGTTAAATTATGATGATATTACTAATATTATCGACTGGGATAATGTAAAAAAACACCGCGAACGTGCATTAAACCCTGAAAAACCTCATCAACGTGGAACTGCTCAAAACCCTGATATTTATTTCCAAGTAACCGAAGCAGCTAATAAATTTTACAAGGCTGTTCCAAAAATCGTTGAAGAAGAAATGCAGAAAGTAAATAAACTTACTGGACGAAAATATCAGTTATTTGATTATGTAGGTGCACCTGATGCAAAAAAGATAATTATTATGATGGGGTCTGGTGCAGAAGCCGCTGAAGAAGCAGTTGAATACCTAAATAAAAAGGGTGATAAAGTAGGACTTGTAAAAGTAAGACTCTACAGACCTTTTTCAGTTCCACACTTTTTAAAAGTTATACCTAAAACAGTAAAAAAAATTGCTGTTCTCGATAGAACAAAAGAAAGTGGCTCATATGGTGAACCATTATATATTGATGTGTCAGCAGTTTTCCAACACCAAAAAGACCGAGATGTAACAATCATAGGTGGCCGCTATGGTCTTGGCAGCAAAGATTTTACAGCAAGTATGGCAAAAGCAGTTTTTGATAACCTATCTATGAATGAACCAAAAAATAACTTCACAATTGGAATAATAGATGATGTTACATTTACATCAATACCGATAAATGAAGAAATTGATGCAGCACCAGAAGGACTCGTGCAATGTAAGTTCTGGGGTCTTGGTGGCGATGGTACAGTTGGTGCAAACAAAGATGCAATTAAAATCATTGGTGACAATACAGATATGTATGTACAAGGATATTTTGCATATGACTCTAAAAAATCTGGTGGAGTAACAGTATCACACCTTCGTTTTGGAAAAATACCTATCAAATCTACTTATCTAATAACTAATGCAGACTACATCGCATGTCATAATCCTGCCTATGTAGATAAATATAATTTACTAGAAGGCATTAAAAAGAATGGAACTTTTGTTTTGAACTGTCCATGGTCTCTTAAAGAAATGGATGAAAAACTTCCGAATTCTTTGAAAAAAACAATCGCCGAAAAAAACCTTGATTTCTATACTATTGATGCTGTTAAAATCGCAGAAAATGTTGGACTAGGCGGCCGTATAAACATAGTTATGCAAACCGTGTTTTTCAAACTATCAAAAGTTATACCAGTTGATGATGCGATAAAATACTTAAAAGAAGCAATAGAAGACACCTATGGTAAAAAAGGTATAGAAATAGTCAAAATGAACTGGGAAGCAGTAGATGCATCATCTAAAAATATAAACAAAATTACGTATCCTACATCCTGGAAAAATCTAACACCTGAAAAACCGGTAAAGCGTGATGAACCAAAATTCGTAAGTGAAGTTATGAGACCAATGCTTGCTCAACAAGGTGACAAAATACCTATAAGTAAATTCGCTCCAGGTGGTTTATTTCCTATGGGTACAACAAAATACGAGAAACGGGGAGTTGCTATAAATGTCCCAGAATGGCAAATTGAAAATTGTATACAATGTAATCAATGCGCAATGGTTTGTCCACACGCAGCAATAAGACCAGTTCTTATAAAAGATGAAGAGTTAAATAAAGCTCCAAAAGGTTTTGTTGCAAAAAAAGCAGTCGGAAAAGAAGCACAGGGATTTAACTTTAGAATACAAGTATATTCTGAAGATTGTCTAGGTTGTGGAAATTGTGCTGACATATGTCCATCTAAAGAGAAAGCACTTGTTATGAAACCTTTTGAAACTCAAATAGGACAGGTCCCAAATCAAAAATATGCAGAAACAATATCTATACGCACTGGTGGTTTTGACAAATACAGTGTAAAAGGAAGTCAATTCCAACAACCTTTACTCGAGTTTAGTGGCGCTTGTGCAGGTTGCGGTGAAACACCTTATCTTAAACTTGCAACTCAGATGTTTGGCGATAGAATGATTATTGCAAATGCGACAGGCTGCTCAAGTATTTGGGGTGGATCTGCACCATCAGTACCATTCACAACAAATAAAGATGGCTATGGACCTGCATGGGCAAACAGCTTATTTGAAGATAACGCGGAATATGGTTTTGGTATGGTACTTGCAACAATACAACGTAGAAACAAACTTACAGATTTAATAAAAAAAGCAAAAGAAAATACCTCAGAAAATCTTAAAGAAGCATTTACAAAATGGCTTGAAAACAAAGATAACGCAGAAGGTTCTAAAGAATGGGGAGATAAAATCAAAGAACTATTGAAAAACAATCATAGTAACAAAACCCTGAATGAAATCTGGGAATTAAAGACTCTGCTTACCAAAAAAAGCATTTGGGCAGTTGGTGGTGACGGTTGGGCATACGATATAGGTTACGGTGGTCTTGATCATGTACTCGCAATGGGAGAAGATATAAACATACTTGTACTTGATACAGAAGTATATAGTAATACAGGTGGCCAATCTAGTAAAGCAACACCTATTGGTTCTGTTGCAAAGTTCGCAGCAAGTGGTAAAAAAACAAAGAAAAAAGACCTAGGTCTCATAGCTATGAGCTATGGCTATGTTTATGTTGCAAGTGTAGCAATGGGCGCAAATAAAAACCAACTTATTAAAGCTATGAAAGAAGCAGAAAACTATCCTGGACCAAGTCTTATTATTGCTTATGCACCTTGTATTAATCATGGTATCAAAAAAGGTATGGGTAAAACACAGGAAGAAGAAAAACTAGCAGTTAAATCTGGTTACTGGCCACTTTATCGCTACGACCCACGTCTCAAAGAAGAAGGAAAAAATCCATTCCAACTTGATTATGAGGCACCAGATGGAAGCCTTCATGAGTTCATAATGGGTGAAGTAAGATATAACAGTTTAACAAGAACATTCCCTGAAGAAGCAAAGAAACTTCATAAAAAACTCGAAGAAGATATAAACGAACGCTATAAAAAATATAAAAATATGACTGAAAAATAAAAATTTTATTTTTTCTTCTTTTTTATATATTTTTTGCAAAGACTATTTTATTTGTTTAGCATTACCCATTTTCAGGTGCACCAATTTTGGAGAAAAGAGCAAAAGAGATAGGAGATATTATAAAAAAATCCAAACAAATACATATTGTTAGCCATATAGATGCCGATGGTCTAACCGCTGGGAGTATTGCATATAAAACACTAGAACGTCTTGGTAAAGATTTTTCGATTGAATTTGTAAAACAACTCGATGAAGATCTTATTAAAAATATTAAAGATAAAAATCACGAACTTGTATGGTTCACAGATCTAGGAAGTAGCATAAGTGAAAACTATATTGATATTAACAAGATTATTACTGATCATCATGAATGCCCTGAAAACTCAAATAAATCTTTTCATTTAAACCCTCATCTTTTCAATATAGACGGAGGCTTTGAAATAAGTGGTGCTGGTACTACGTATCTTGTTTCAAGAGCAATAAATAAAGAAAACATGGATTTAAGTGCTCTTGCAATTGTTGGCGCTTGTGGAGATATACAAGACAGAAAATATGGTAAACTTATTGGTTTGAACAGGAATATTCTTATGGATGGAAAAAAACTAGAAGTTATTAATCCAAAAATTGATATTCGTTATTTTGGTCGTGAAACAAGACCTGTGTATAAACTTTTACAATACGCAAGTGACCCAGTAATACCTGGTGTAACTGGAAGAGAATCCTCTTGCATTACGTTTTTGCAGGAACTTGGTATAAAACTAAAAGATGGAGATTCTTGGCGTCGTTGGATTGATCTTACAAAAAACGAAAGAAGTTTAATAATATCAAATATCGCACAAACCCTTCTAGTAAAAGGTTTTGGATATAAGATTACAAAAAAAATTATTGGAGAGGTATATATACTTGATAAAGAAGAAGAGGGGACTGAAGTTCATGATGCTAAAGAATTTGCTACCCTCCTAAATTCTACTGCTCGTTATGATAAATATGATATCGGCCTTAAGGTTTGTTTAGGTGATCGTGATAAATATCTTAAAAAAGCAAAAAACCTACTTCTAGGTCATCGTGCTAATTTAGTTGAAGGCTTACAGTTTGCTCGTGAAGAAGGAATAGTAAAACGGGAATACTTACAGTTTTTTCACGCAGGCAATGGAATACGTGATACAATTGTTGGTATTGTTACAAATATGCTTATAAATTCTGAGGATATTGATAGTAATATACCTCTTATAGGATTTGCATTTAAAGATGATGAACAAGTTAAAGTCAGCGCCCGTGGAACAGAACAACTAGTTGAAAAAGGGCTTAATCTTTCAGTTGCTATGAAAAAAGCAGCATCATGTTTAAATGGTATAGGCGGAGGTCACAATATTGCTGCTGGTGCAACTATACCAAAAGGAAAAGAAGAAGAATTTTTAGATATTTTAGAAAAAGAAATTAAGAGACAATTGAAAAATTAAGATTCAGATGTTTTGTATATTTTTTGTATTATAACCTCAAAGGTTAATGTTTCACCTGCAAGCTTACTAAGGCTTAACTGTTTTTGTTGTAATAGGTCTTGTTCAAATAACATCTCAGCATAGTTTAAGGGTATATCTTTAAAATTTCGATTTATTGTATATAATCTATCAAAGCTTATTGTTTTGTTGAATTCTTGGTATTCCTTTTCAGAACCTTCATAGCTCATTGAAACATTCATGGTATTATTTGTAACATCAATTCCTTCAACTGTTACGTTTGTAATTATTTCTTGACCATAATAATTTATAATATATTCATAGCTTTTTCCGATTTCAGGATTATTATTTATTGTAATTGTATTGTTATCATAGTTTACTGTAGTTGCATCTGGGAAAATAAATGTTACAATATCGCCATATTGTACTGGTTTTATTTCATCTGTTATATTTTCTGTTTTTGTAGGAGTTGTCTTTACAATTACACTATCATTTTTAATTTCAATTATCTCTGTTGAATTCTCCCATATAGAATATGGTGGTACTAGAATAATCCAATCATTTTGATCAATACTATTTAAATCATTTAAAATTCCTTCAGGCATTGTAAACTTATCAAACTCCTCAACATTTATCCATCTTAAACTAAGATATTCACTATTCAGATTTGTAACTTCAACAGTTATATTCATTGATTTATATGGATCATATGCATTCATTATTACTTGTTGGGTGTTAAAAGTATCACCAATCTTAGCTTTCTTACCATATGCCTTTTCTGGAGGTATATCTTTTATAGTCTCCCATTTTCCTTCCTTTAACCCAATAAGTCCATCCATGAATCCTTCAATCATATCTGAAGAATAGTCTTCATAATCAGTAGGGGGACTAGCAGTAGAATTCTTTGTTACATAAACCTTAAAAAGTGTACCATTTGTTTTGTTTATAGGATCTTCATAAGAAGAATCAAAAATTGTACCATTTGCAAATTTACCAATATAATAAAGATCTACACAATCACCTAAATCAACTTCTTCAGATTCAGGCTCAAATAGATTTCCAAATAAGTTTTCTGTTGTCGCTATATAAGCAAATAAGGCAACTACAACTATTACTACGAGAATTATTGCTGATATTTTTTCTTTTTGCATAGTTTTGCTGAATAAAGTTATATTATATATACCTAACCATCTTTTTTAGAGGAGATATTTCCAATTATGTTTCTAATTATTTTTGCTGCAAGAATTGCTGTTTCACCATTATCAAAATCAGGGTTTACCTCTACAACATCAAAACCAATTATTTGAGGTGAAAAAAAATCTATTATTTCAAGTAAATCAAAAGCAGTAATACCAAAAGGCTCAGGTGTACCAGTCCCAGGTGCATAACCTGGGTCAACTACATCTATATCAAGGGTAAGATACATTTTTTTATCTTTAAAATGTTTTTTAGTTTCAGTTAAAATAGTTTTAAGGCCTTTATTTTTCATTTCAAAAGATGTTTTAAAAAACAAACCTTCTTTTTTAGCATCTTCACTTTCCTCTTTTTCAGCTGAACGTACACCAAGAATACCAATGTTTTCAATTTTTATATGATTAGATATCCTTTTAGTAGCACATGCATGATTATATTTCTCATTTCTATACTCATTTCTAAAATCTAGATGTGCATCAAGAGATAAAACACAGATATCCTTTGGAAATGCATAAACAATACCTGGTGTTATTGAATGCTCTCCACCTAAACAGATAGGTATCTTTTTTTTAGACAAAACATTCGATGTAAATTCTTTTACTGTTTCAATCATTTTTTCAGGATTTAAATCTGAAACATTTAAATCCCCATAATCATGAACATTAATATTTCTAAAATCAACACCTGTCCTTATATCATATGATTCAAAATTCCAGCTAACATTTCTTATTTGAGCAGGCCCTTTTTTAGCACCAGGTCTAAAAGAAAAAGTTTTATCATATGGCACACTAAATATTACAAAATCTGCATCATTAAAACTTGATACTGCATCAGCAAAATAATTAGGAGTTTTCATATTCATGACCGCAGGAGAAAAAAAACAAGTTTATGCTCTAGTAATCTTTTTTCTACCAAGTGCTTCAAGATATAATACTTCGCTTCCAGGTTGTAGTTGATCTTTAAATTCATCAGTTATCTTCATTTCAAATGTTTCATAGGTTTCAAGATCCATAAGCTGAACATTTTCACCCATAATAGATATTATTTGTGCACTTCTTTTATCAATTATAGGAACCGAAACTTTATGTTTCACAGGATGCACAACACTACGTTTTTGACCATCGAAAATACCGATTGCTTCAATTCGTGCTTTTGCCTCACCGTGTTTCCCTGGTTTAGATGTTGAAATACTCATTATTTTACATGGTTCCTCATCTACTATCATATATCTACCAACTTTAAGAGTTCTAACTTCGGCCAATTCTTTCATTTTTTATTCCTCTGGTATTTTATATACTATATCATGTTCGTGAACTTTTTCCTGCACTTTGATGCCTACTGCATCACCTTTTTTTACAGTTTTAACAGGGTTTCTTTCAATTTGCATACTACTTATTTTTTGTTTGAAATCTGTATGCGCTCCAACAAAGTGAATAATATCCCCTATTTTAAGTTCACCTTCTGTAATTTTAATTGCAGCTACACTAACGTGATTAAAAAAGTGTTCGACAATACCAATTTTTTCCTCAACCATAACTTGGTTCACCACGTAACAATAATATAAAAAGTTGTACTTAAATAATTGTTTAAAAATAACTTTAATCTTGATCTACTAACTCATATATTGCTTTTTTACCATGTTTTACACATATGAATGCTTCCCATTTTGAGTCCCATTCCATGGGGTTTGCACATACGGGGCATGCTAGACTCTCTATTATTTCACGATGCTGTTTGGTACTTTTTTTAAGCACTTCTGCTTTTAATTTTTTTGTTGCATCTAGTGTATCCATAACATAAACATTACCATCAATTGGGAGAAATGGTGTGTTATCTTGCTGCATTCTTTTTTTGCGGTATGCTTTCATTTGCATCTTGTATTTTTCCATCATGGTTTGTCTTCGGCCCATAATTCATCAACCTAAACTTTTTTTTACCCTGAATAAAACTCTTGTTTTATAAGGTTAGCCTTAAATGAGGTTTTAGCAAAATGTAATATTATTGCCATACATATTAAGTTTTCAGTATAATTAAATAATTTATTATACTTTTTTAATCAATTTTTATTAAAAAAAATAAAAAAGATTTTTGTAAAAAAAGTTAAACCTAATATATTCATTTTTTTACTAGAATCTTTTTGGCTTATGTTTTTGGAAGCAATCCCTGCAATATACAGGTCTGCTACCATCTGGTTTGAAAGGAACTTCAGTTTCCTTTCCACAATCTGCACAAGTTACCTTGTGCATTTCTCTTTGAGATCCGCCAAATCGGCCGGCACCTCTATCGTCTCTATACATACAATTCTTCCTTTATTTATTTTTTAATCTGTTATTATCATCTAGTATATAATTATTTGTTTTATATTTGATTTATCTTAAAAAAAGGTTTAAAATTTAAAAGCAGGAAATCTTTAAATCACATAATTATTACAATTAACACAATACTTTTGTTTTATAACCCCTTATTTTATTACAGAAATAGAAAATGAAAGTTGAAGATATTCCATTAAAACAAGAAATAATCGAAATATTAAAAGAACATGGAATAAATAAGTTGTATCCTCCTCAGGAAAAAGCTTTGCCTTTTGTTCTAGATGGTAAAAACACTGTTCTTTCTATTCCTACTGCTAGTGGTAAAAGCCTTATAGCATATCTTGGTATAGTAAACAAACTTTTAAATGAGGGTGGTAAAGCACTGTATATTGTTCCACTTAAGGCTCTTGCACATGAAAAATATGAAGAGCTTTTACTTTTTGAAAAACTTGGATTTAAAGTTGGTATATCAACTGGAGATCTAGATGATTCTGATCCACATCTCTCTCGTTTTGATATAATTGTTTGCACCTCAGAAAAAGCAGATTCTTTATTGCGTCATAAGGTTTCATGGGTTGATAAAATAAAGGTTTTAGTAGTAGATGAAATTCATCTTATTAATGATCCTGATAGGGGACCTACTCTTGAAGTAATTATCTCTCATTTCAAATCGCTGAATCCAAATACTCAGATTATCGCACTTTCTGCAACAATTAAAAATGCTACAGAACTTTCAATTTGGCTTGATGCACAACTAGTTCAATCTGATTGGAGACCTGTTAAACTTCGTGAGGGAGTCTGTTATAAATCAAGTATCAAGTTTGATGATGGAAAAATTTTAGATTTTGATGACTCTGATAAAAAAACTTTAGAAAAACTTGTAACAGATTCTATATCAAATGGTGGCCAGGTTTTGGTTTTTGTAAATAGCAGACGTTCTACTTCATCTCTTGCAGGTAAACTTGGTTTAGAGGTTGAAAAGATTTTATCAGATAAAGATAAAAAAAATTTAAAAAAACTTTTAGACTCTAGAAAAAAACAGCTCTTTGAACAGACTAGTTTTGATAAAACACTTTTTTTAAATCTTGGGCATGGTGTTGCCTTTCATAATGCTGGTCTTTCTAGTGAACATAGAAGACTTGTTGAAAATGGTTTTAAAGAAAGGATTATAAAATGTATCGTCGCAACACCTACTCTTGCAGCAGGAGTAAATATTCCAGCACAGCGTGTAATTATTAGAGATTTATGGCGTTATGACCCTAATTTTGGTATGCATCCTATACCTATTCTTGAGTATAAACAGCAGGCTGGTCGTGCTGGTCGACCTCGTTATGATAAGTTTGGTGAAGCAATAACAATTGCAAAAAATGAAAGACAATTTGAAGAAATTTTTAATAATTATATACTTGGTGAAACAGAGCCTATTTTTTCAAAACTTGGTAATGAATCTGCATTGCGTATGCATTTACTTGCAGCTATTGCTACAAATTTTGTAAAAGATATAGAAGGTATATACAAATTTATTGATAGCACTTTTTATGCATATCAATCTGATGTTTCAACCCTTAAAAATGAAATTGATAATGCAATTAATTTTCTTTTAAATAACGGTTTTATAGAGCAAATTAACAAAAAAGAGTATATGGCTACATTATTAGGTAATAGAACTAGTAGTTTGTATATCGATCCTCTTTCTGCTCTGCAACTTAAACGTGCACTTGAAAAATCCTGTAAAAGAGAATCTTCGAGCCTTAGTTTTTTACATGCAGTATGTTCAACACCAGATGTAAAAAGTTTATATCTACGTAGTAGTGATACCTGGGTTGAAGAAAAAGCAGAGTTTTCTCGTGGTGAATTCTTACTTGATCCCCCTTTTACAGGTAGTGATGACTACGAGTGGTTTTTAAGTGATTTGAAGACTGCATCTCTAGTTGAGGATTGGATAAATGAAATGTATGAAGATGGAATCGTAAACAAATATAATGTTGGACCTGGTGATATACATAACATTGTTGAAAAGGTTCAGTGGCTACTGCATGCTACACGTGAGTTTGCTCGTATGTACAATTTTGATTGTGTAACAGATATAAATGATTTACTTATGAGGGTTGAATATGGATGTAAAAAAGAACTACTCAATCTGGTTTCTTTAAAAGGTATAGGTCGAATTCGTGCACGTACTTTATTTAACGAAGGTTTCAAAACAATTAATGATCTTCGTGGTGTACCATTAAAACGTCTGGCTCAAATAAAAACTATTGGTGATGGTATCGCAAAAAGCATTAAAAGTCAAATAGGAGAAAGCTCTTCTGGTGAAGAAAAAGAGCTTTCTGAGTTTATAAAAAAATAAAGATTTATATGTATAAAATAATAGGTGCAAAAGGAAATATTTCAAATATCGATAAGTTTTTAGAAAAAATAAATAGTTTTTGTGAAAAAAAAAGTATTGTTATTCAAGTATTTAATGCTGAGATGATATATGGAGATAAACATATTATATCTGCTTATGAACATGCAAAAAGAGCATTTGAACAAAAAACAAATACAGCAAACACTCTTGCTATGGAAATCCTGCTTTATGCATCAGGTGAGAGACAATTAAAACTTGCTATTCCAAAAATTGGTGTAAAAAAAGGTCGAGCAGATATTGCTTTTATATTTATTGGAGATAAAATAAGTGATAAATTAATAGATGAGTTACTGCAGGAATTATCAATTAAGAGAGATGATAAAGTTCTTGAGGGTGATATTAATACACTGAAAAAGTTTGGTTTAAAAGAAAGTGAGATAAAAACAGTCTCAAAAGATAAATATGGCGGTCTTATACTTGAAAAGATTGCTTTAGTTGATATTATTAAATAAAGCCCGTATGGGATAGAAGTTATAAATACAAACTACCCACAACATTAATTAATATTGAAATCCATATGTTTTTTTGGTGTGTTATATGGTATTCAAAGAAATAATCAAATATTTTTTATGTTTTTATAAACTTAGGAAATTAGAATGGTTTTTTTAGATTCTTATTAATTCCGGATATTCATTTTTCAGGTTTTTATTTTTAATAATCTCTATTTTTAGTAACGTATCTATCGTTAGGTCTGGGTGAATTGATGGTAAACCAAGTTTAGTGTCGTAAATTAACAAAATCGTTTTCTGATGGGTATTATGTTTGTTATTTATCAGGGTGTGAAGAAAGATTGACAGATCATGTAGTTCTTTATCTGATGATTTGGAAAATTTCATAAATTGAGAGAGTGAATCTAATATTATGATATCTGGGTTGCATTTTTCAATGCCGAATTGTATGATTTTTTTTATCTGGGCTATATCTTGTGGTGGTTTATGGTAGAGGCAGTCGTCTATATGATCTTCAACCGGGAATGTGTATCCTGAGACACAATCGATAAAATACATTAATTTCCCTTCCAAGGGTTTCAGCTCCAATGCTTTTCGCATATAATTGTAACTTCGTGTTAATGAGATATACAGGACATTGGTGAAATGATTTGATTGAATTTTTTGGAAAAAATCAATAAATTGGGTAAATTCCATGGAATCATGGAGTATGAGGATGATTCCTTGGAGGTTTTTTAGTACCTCGTCTAATTCATTTTGTATCGATTTCCAGTAATTGATTTCTACTTCTTCGTCTATCATATGATTTTCTCCGATTGTTCCTCTCGGTTTTTATTGGGATGATTTTAAATTTCGGGATAACGTTGGTGCATTTGGTAAAGAGTTTTTTCATTTCGTTTGTGGAATCTGGTAGTTTTCGATATCTGTTGTTTACAACCAAGAGTTTGTTCAAAGATATCTGATGAGTATGTAGGATTTATCTGATGTTATTATAAATTTTTATTAAGGATGTGGAGTGGATCGTAGTCTGTTGGTTTCTCAACAGGTTTTTTTAAGAAGTCAATAAGATCTAGGAATTTTATGGAGTTATTGGTGGGGGAAGTTAGGACTATGGAGAGAGGCCTAGAGGTCTTATTGATTTCTTTTTACAGTTCTATCCAATGGTTTACCTGAATCAACATATATTTTTTCATTGATATCTCTTAGCATTAGTCAATCTTAGTCGTTTTTATATAGCAGGGCTGTGGAGAGATTTAATATGGTTGTGGATTTTGTCGATGAGGTCGTCTAATTCAAATGGTTTGGTGACGTAGTCGACGATTCCCATTTTGTATAGTTTTTGTTTTTCTTCTTCTGAGTATCGTACGACCGTGAGGAGAATTATTTTTGGTTTGGTTTTTTTCGCTTTGAGTTTGTCTAGGATTTCTAGAGTGGTTAGTCCTGGCATCATGACGTCAAGAGTGATAATATCAGGTTGAAAAACGTCTATTTTATTTAGGAGGTCTGTGCCGTTTTTTGCTGTATTGGTTTGGAAGCCTTCTTTAAGTAGCATTAGGTCTATCATTTCTCTAAGATCTTGTTCGTCATCGACGATCATAATTTTTTTCATATCTCTTTCTTCAATATTATTTTTCAATATTTTCTTTGGTAATCTCTGCTTTTGGGATGCTTTTTATAATTCTATATTCATCGTCTTATTCTTTAGATTATTTTTGTAATGCTTGTGAATTACGATAGTAATGTATCATTTACATATATTAAATGCTAGCGAAAAAATCAAAGATTTTTATTATTATTAATCTTTTTATTTATCAAGATACTTGTGTATTCTAGATATTAAATCATCTAGGTCAAATGGTTTGGTGACGTAGTCGACGATTCCCATTTTGTATAGTTTTTGTTTTTCTTCTTCTGAGTATCGTACGACCGTGAGGAGAATTATTTTTGGTTTGGTTTTTTTCGCTTTGAGTTTGTCTAGGATTTCTCGGGTGGTGAGTCCTGGCATCATGACGTCAAGAGTGATAATATCAGGTTGAAAATCATCGATTTTACTGAGGAAATCTTCATCATCCTCTGCCATGGAAGTTTTATACCCTTCTTTATGAATCATGAGATTAAGCATTTCTCTTAGGTCGGTTTCATCATCGATAATCATTATTTTTTTCATGGTTTTCCTTTCTCTTCTCAAATGGGTTATTTCATAAGATGGTTTTATTCTTTAAATCATTCTCTATCTCATGTTTATAAGATTTAATTTAAAGATATCAACATCTCTGAATCTTTCTTCAAGATTTTGAACCGGTTTGATTGGTAGTGTAAATCGGAAGGTACTCCCTTTTCCAGGCTCGCTTTCTACCCATATGTTTCCACCATGAGCGAGGATAATACCTCGGGAGATTACAAGTCCTAATCCTACACCTCCAAATTTTTTATCTTTTCTTGCGTCGACTTGATAAAAAATTTTGAAAATCTTATCCTGTTTATTTTTAGGAATACCTCTTCCAAAATCTTGAGTCTCAAATAAAACATGCTCTCTAGTTTTTCTGAAAGAGATAGTGACAATAGAACATTCATACGAAAATTTAATCGCATTATTTAATAGGTTTATAATAACTTGTTTTATCTGTTCTTGATCAATGATCAGATCGGGTAGATTTTCCTCTAAATTTATTGTGATCATGATATTTTTTGTATCTGTAAAAGATTGCATAGTTTCAACCGTTTGTTCCAATATGCTTTTTATGTTTATCTTTTCAGGGATAAATTTCATTGTCTCAGATTCCAGTCTTGAAATATCAAGAATATGTTGGATAAGAGTATCCAATCGATTTGAATTCCGTAGGATGATTTCTAAGGCTTTTTTTTGTTCATCATTGATTTGACCAAGTGCTTGTTTCGATATAATTTGCACATACCCTTTTATTGTAGACATCGGTGTGCGCAGTTCATGTGAAGTTACGTTAAGGAAATCTGTCTTTAGTTGATCTGCTTTTTTCAATTGCATATTTTTGCTGTTCAATTTCTCTTTGATATTTTTCAAGAGCTTCTTCCGCTCGTTTATGCTCAGAGACAGCTCGTACTGTGGCTAAAAAGTATTTTGGATTGCCATTTTGATCATTCCATCGCCTAGTTTTTTCAAAACTCGTGAACACCATTCTTCAAAAAGCTACTGCAGAGTAGCAGTTTTAAGGAGTGAAACAAATCTCTTGTAACTGGAGATGGACGGCTTGCTTTTTTGACATTTTTTAGTTTAGTTAATTGATACTATTGTATTTGGGCTAACCTTTATACCTTTTTCAGTTATTTCCATTAAAACAACTTTTTTTTCATGTTGGCTATAGCGCATCTTTAAAACTTCTATTGCATTTTTACGAGTATTTTCTTTTTGTATATTATAAAAAATTATTATTCCATCTGCCAAGAATTCTTCGATTCCTGTTTCGCTATAACGAGTTGGTATCGGCTCTGTCTCAGTTATAAGAAAACTTGTTGCGCCAGTTTCCTCAAAGAAATAAAAAAGCTGTTGCAGATATATGCGGTAATTTCTATCTTTGGTGACGGAGGTAGCAATAATTGCAGTAAGTGAATCTACAACTATTACCTCTGGATTGAACTCTTTTGGTATAATAAGTGGTTTAATTTTGTAGGATAATTCTGTAGCAGAACCAGAGCCGCCAACTGACCCAAACTTCATCCTAAGTATATCAAGAGGATTTATGTTTTGGATTATGAATTTTCCTTGTTCCATATATTGTTTTATATCCCATCCAAATTTATTCATACTTTTAATTATTCTTTCATTGTTATCTTCAAAGCTTACATACATACAATTTTTACCGTTTGAAAGTAAATTATAGCATATCTGTCTGCAAAAAGTGCTTTTACCAGTTCCTGGTCCACCAGCAACTAATATTGAGTTACCCGGGGGTATCCCTTTTTCTTTGAATAATTCATCAAATCCTTTAATATTTGTTTTTAGTATCTTGTCTTTTTTGTTTTTATCTGTATTTTCACCGCCTCTACCTTTTTTTTATTTATTTTAATCTTCCCATGTGTTAAAACAACAAGTCCTCTTAGCACCCCTATAGTTTTAGTTATTTCTTTTGTAATTCTTTCCAAATATTTACTTGAACAACTCTTGCTTCTTCCAATGCATCCCACCTAATATTAATTTGAGAATCTAAGATAAATGTTTTTTAATTGTTTGTATAAAATCCTCAAAATCAAATGGTTTTGTTATATAATCAACGACAGTACTCATTTTCAGGATTTTTTCTTTTTCTTCTTCTGAAAATCTTACAACGGTTAAAAGAATAATTTTTGGTTTACAATCTTTTTCTTTTAAATGTTCAAGGATTTCTCTTGTTGTAAGCCCTGGCATCATAACATCAAGTGTTACTAGATCTGGTTGGAAATCATCTAATCTATCCAGAAAATCTGCACCATTACTTGCCATACCTATTTCATATCCTTCTTTTTTTAGCATTAAACCTAACATATCTCTTAAATCATTTTCATCATCTACTACCATTATCTTTGTCATTTTTTCCCTCCATTTTTATTTTAGGTCTTCCCATTTCCCGCCTCTTAATTGCATTACAAAAGCATTACAATATATGGTTTTTCCTGTATAAAAGTTTTAGGTAAAATTACTCATATTTTTTACGAAAACCAGAATGAATAACATTATTTATGTAAGAATAGAAATATCTGATTCTAAAGGCTTTTAACAGTATCAAGAAGTTAATCTCACCTTCATATTTCAATTATATAATCTAAATAAATTCATATCTTTGAATTTGATTTAACGAGAATTTGCTTATGAGGAAGTTGTTTGTTTAGTAGCAACCAATACAAACCAATATGATTCACTGCTTCTGTAAATTGGTTAAAATCCAAAGGTTTACGGATGTAGTTGTTTGCACCTAGGCGATAAGATTCTATTATGTCTTTCTCTTCGTTGGATGACGGCAATAGTATAACAGGTATCTTTTTTGATACTGGATTCTTTTTTATTCTTCTTAACACCTCAAATCCATTTATCTTGGGTAGCTTGAGATTAAGACGAACCACCATTGGATTAACACATTTAAGCGTTTCACTATCGACAGAGCCAAAAAGATATTCCAAGGTCTCTACGCCATCTCTCGTTATTTTTATTTTATTTGTTATATTGTGTTTTTTTTAATGAGATTTTTGCTAATTCTTCATCGCCTCGATTATCCTCCACTAACAATATATCTGCTTCTTTTTCATTTCATTATTATCATCACAATCTGTTTTATCAATCTTCAAAATATTTTTTTGTTACAGGAATGTTTTAAGCATATTTTCTTATTACCAAAATGATAATAATAATTGCTATTCCCAAAAATATAAAAACAATGTAATCAAATAGAGGGGATCCCTTTAAATCTTCACCATGGGTAGGTGAAATAAAGATAGTAACGTACTCTGTCTCTGTATCACTAACACCATCATTATCAGTAACCTTTAGAGATACCAGGTATGTTCCTCCAGCGGTATAATTATGAGCAGGACTCCTCATATCCGAAGTAGTTTTATCTCCAAAATCCCAACTCCAAGAAACCATTGTTCCATCATTATCTATTGATGTATCTGTGAACTGTATCGTATCATTAATCGTTGGAAGAAACGGTGAAAATGTAAACCTAGCTATAGGTCCAACATTTAACACTGATATCTGCCTAGAAACCTCATTTACTGCTTCATCATCATCAACAACACTCAAAGTCACAATATACGATCCATTATCAACATACTGATGTGTCGCATTCTGCAACATAGACACAGTTCCATCACCGAAATCCCAAAACCAGGAAACAATATATCCATCTAAATCATCTGACGTATCATTAAAAGTCATGATTTGTAAATCAGTAGGGATAAAAGGAGAATAAGCAAAACTCGCCATTGGTTTAACATTTAATACAGCAACCCGTTGAAAGGTTACATTTTTTTCTCCAGATTCATCAACAACATTCAAAGTAACAACATATGCCCCGTCATCAACATAGCGATGCATCGGATTAGGGTTTTTTGAATTTGTTCCATCTCCAAAATCCCAAAACCAAGAAACAACATATCCATCAGAGTCCACTGACTTGTCAGTAAATTGAATAACATCCTGAGTAGTAGGATTAGAGGGAGAATAAATAAAATCAGCAACAGGCGACACAGTAAACGGTTTCATCAACGGATGCTTATCAAGACTAACATTACCAGCTATACTATACGGGGTATCGCCAAAACCATCACCATTACCATCCACGCCAGTATAATCATCCCAATAGTTTCCACCTGAAAGATAACCAGCATCCCAGATGTTACTCCCCAGGTCACATGCATTCTGCGTATTATTCAAGAAATTATTATTATATATAAAGTTGTTAAAAACACTTCCTAAAAAGATACCGTAATCTGTATCTCTAATAGTGTTTTCCGTGATAATACTATCAGATGAATTATATATTCTAATACCATATGTGCAATTTTTGATTGTAAAACCGCGTACAGTCACATGATCAGCAGAAATATTCACAACATCTTCAAGTCCACTGCCATCAATAATCACATTACCTTTACCACTACCATTTACATTGATAGTTTTATTGATAACTATATTCCCGCGATAGATTCCTGCAAAAACATATACAGTACCGTTTTCCGTTACGGCATCAATACCTTCCTGAATAAACTGAAATGGATGATCATGTGAGCCATCCCAAGGACCTACAGCATTGTCACCATCAACAAAAATGTTAGACCCCACGGCATTTACCGTATCAAATAGAAAAACAAATACATATGAAGATGCTATTAAAAAAACTAATAAGCATACCATTTTTTTTTGCATGTTTCTCCTCATAACAATACAATCATAATTTCTTTACATAATATATAAGCGTTTATTATGTTTTAGCTTCATCCCGAAATGAAGCCTTGAGTGAACATCTTTGACCTCTATTTTTTAAAGATTACCGTACAAGAGGCGTCTGAAACATCGTTCAGTAAGCCTTTTTATAGTCCGATGACCACCCAAAAAGC
>Ga0256868_10000237_pt1 | contig 32873 bp, 34 predicted proteins | sample RVTome_13_FD_187341 | JGI IMG/M metagenome (GOLD analysis project Ga0256868, IMG submission 187341) | Soil microbial communities from uranium-contaminated site in the Upper Colorado River Basin, Wyoming, United States - RVT92D227 HiSeq ...
GGAGCGTGAACAGGGCGGTGACGCCAATGGCGGGCAGGAACAGGGCCACCGACACCAGCCAGAGCTTCAGGCCCTCGACGATGTCGTCGGCCGGCCGGTCCCAGGCGGGCAGACCATCCGCCGTGCCGTCCAGGACACCCTTGGCAGTCCGGCGGAGGTAGCCGAGCACCAGGAACCGGCAGATGAGCCCGACAAGCGCCGCGAGCGGGAGCACCGCAAGGGTCTGCCAGGGGAGGTGATGCCGCAACTTCGCCGCTCCCAGGAAGGCGGGCAGCGCCAGCAGGAAAGGCATCACCTCGAGGGCGGCCCCCGTCAGCACCCGGCCGAGCCAGGCGGGGTGGCGGAACGGAAACGAGAAGCTCTGGCCGAACTCGCTCACCCTTGAGGGTACGCACCTGGAAGGTGGAGGTTTCTCTGCTAGCATGCGGGCCTTGAGAAGCCCAGTGGTCCAGCGGCCCCCCGCCGGGGGTGTCGCTGGGGAGGAAAACCGATGGCCCGCCGCCTACTCAAGCTCCTCCCGTGGTTTGCCGTGCCGGCAGCGGTTGTGGCCGGCCTCCTCCACGCCCCCGCTCTCGTGAGGTTCGTGCTGGCCGGCCTCGCGCTCCTTCCCGTCGCCGCGCTGCTCGGGGAGGCCACCGGGCAGCTTTCCGCCAGGCTGGGTCCGGCCGCGGCCGGAGTGGTGAACGCCACATGTGGAAACGCGGCCGAGCTGATCATTGCGATCCTTGCGCTGCGCCGGGGGCTCGTGGAGGTCGTGCAGGCCTCGATCTCCGGCTCGATCATCGGCAACCTGCTCCTGGTGCTGGGGGCCGCCGCCTTCGCGGGTGGGCTGCGTTTTAAAGTGCAGAAGTTCGCGGCGCTCGCCGCGGAGAGCCAACTGGGCTCGCTCGCGCTCGCGGTGTTCGCCCTCCTCTTCCCCGCGGTCTTCTTCCACCTGACGAGGCTGTCGCACCGGGAAGAGCTCGCGCTGCCGCTCTCGGTGGCGGTCGCGGTCGTGCTCCTCGTTGTCTATGTGGCCGCCCTGGTGTTCTCGCTCAAAACCCATCGCCATCTGCTCGGCGGCGGCCACGAAGGCGAGCCGCCGGCCTGGAGCACACGTCGGGCGCTGGCCAACCTCGTGGGCGCGGGCGCGGTGACCGCGCTGCTTTCCGAGCTCCTGGTGGGAAGCGTCGAGGAGGTTGGGCACACGCTTGGGCTCGGCCCTGTGTTCTTGGGGGTCGTTGTGGTCGCGGTGCTGGGGAACGCCGCCGAGCACGCGGCGGCGGTGGTCCTCGCCTGGCGGAATCACATGGATGCGGCGATCTCGGTGTGCCTGGCGTCGTCGCTGCAAGTCGCCCTTTTCGTGACGCCGGTCCTGGTGCTGCTCTCACTCTCGCTGGGCCACCCGATGACTTTGGTGTTCTCGCTAGTTGAAGTGGTCTCGGTCGCGGCCGCGGTGGGGCTCGCGGGCCTCGTTACCCTGAACGGCGAGACCAACTGGCTGGAGGGTGTGCAGCTCCTCGCGCTCTACGTAATCCTCGCCGTGTGCCTCGCGTTCCTGCCCGCAGGCGATGCGCTCCTGCCGCTATGAGCGGTGACACCGGCGCCGGTACGCTGGACCGCGTGGTGTCTGGCGGGCAGACCGGGGTGGACCGCGCTGCGCTGGACGCTGCGCGCGAGATGGGCATCCCCTTCGGGGGGTGGTGCCCGCGCGGACGCCGCGCCGAAGACGGCCCGATCCCCGCGACCTACCCCCTCCGGGAAACGCCGTCGGGCGGCTACCCCGAGCGCACCGCGTGGAACGTCCGCGACTCCGACGGCACCCTGGTCATCACTCGGGGGAAGCCGCGGGGGGGCACCGGCCTCACCGTGTCGCTCGCGCGGCGCGCCGGCAGACCGGTTCTGGTCGTGGACCTCGAGGCCGGTTACCGCGTCTCCGACGCCCGGGCGTTCCTCGCCGAGAACGACATCCATGTCCTCAACGTGGCCGGCCCGCGGGAGAGCGAGACGCCCGGCATCCACGACGAAGCCGTCGGGTTCCTCCGAGAGCTGCTTTCGTAGGACGGCACCGGACGGGGTCCCGGCCTCGGGCGACACTATTCGGTTCCAGGTTCTCCCGTGATCAGGCGGACCGCCCGCTGGTACGTGACGTAGGCCCACGCCCACTCGAAGAGGACGATGAAGCGGTTGCGAAAGCCGATCAGGAAGAAGATGTGGACGAACAGCCAGGTGAGCCAGGCAAAGTAGCCGGAAAAGCGGAACCTCCCCAGGTCGGCCACCGCCGCTGCCCGCCCGATCGTTGCCAGCATCCCGCGATCGGCGTAGCGGAACGGCCGGTGAGGCTGCCCTTTCAAGGCGCGCAGGATGTTGCGCGCCGCGTGCCGCCCCTGCTGGATCGCGACCGGCGCGAGGCCGGGCAGTTGCCTGCCGTTCTCATCCACTACCAGCGCCAGGTCGCCCGCCACGACCGCCTCCGGGTAGCCCGGGACCGTGAGGTCGGGCCTCACCGGCACGCGGCCCACGCGATCGAGTTCGACCCCTAGCGTGCGGGCGAGCGGTGAAGCCGTGACACCGGCCGCCCAGAACACGCTCGCGCTCCTGATCTCCCGCGTTCCGGCGACGACGCGGCCCCGCTCGATCGAGGTCACCGGCGTGCTCGTCCAGATCTCCACGCCAAGCCTGACGAGCGACCCTTCGGCCTTGACCGAGAGCCCCTCTGGAAACGCGGGGAGGATCCTCGGGCCGGCCTCGACGAGGAGTACCTGCGCCTGGCACGGATCGATGCTGCGAAAGTCCCGCCCCATCACCTGGCACGCGATCTCGCCGATCGCGCCCGCCAACTCGACGCCGGTCGGCCCGCCGCCCACGACCACGAACGTCATCAGCTCCCGCCGCCGCTCCTCGTCGGGCTCGCGCTCGGCCCGTTCGAAGGCGGACATGATGCGGCGACGGATCTCGAACGCGTCGTCGAGGCTCTTCAACCCTGGCGCTAGCTTTTCCCACTCGTCGTGCCCGAAGTAGGCATGCCTGACGCCGGTGGCGAGGATCAGGTAGTCGTAGGAAAGGTCGCCGTCGGAGAGCACGACCCTGCGGCCGGCGAGGTCCACCGCAACGACCTCCGCCATCCACACGCGCGTGTTCGCCTGGTGGGCGAGCACGCCTCGGATCGGGTACGCGATGTCAGCCGGCGAGAGCGCGGCGGTCGCCACCTGGTAGAGCAGCGGCTGGAACAGGTGGTGGTTGCGCCGGTCCACCACGGTGATCCGGAGCGGTGCACGCTTGAGCGCCCGCGCGGCGTACAACCCGGCGAATCCGCCGCCCACGATCACGAGGTGCGGCTTACCGGGGTCGCTCCACGGCTCAAGTCGCGCGCCCCGTGCAGGCCCATTCGGCGCCGCCGACCCGTCCGGCCGGTGCGTAACCTGCGTCGCGTTCTCCATGGGACGACGATCTCACACCGACGCCGCCGAAAACAAGGGGAGCGATTCGTGGGCTGCGTGAATGGGTCGAGACGGTTGATCTGAACGCGACCCGGAGCTAACCGACCTCGAGTTGGATCTCGTCGATGATCCCGACCACGACCGAGCGCACGGGGGCGTCGGTCGAGTCGAACACCTGGCGCGCCCCGTTGCCCTCGTCGAGCACCAGGACCCGCTCGCCGACGCCGGCGTCCACGACGTCCACCGCGATCACGTAGTCGCCGGTGGGCTTGCCCGAAGGGTCGGTCTTCTCGACCACCAGCAGCTTCTTGGAGTCGTAGAACGGGTGGTTGATCGTCGAGTGGATCTCCCCGGTCACGCGTCCAATGATCATGCCTCGGCCCCGCGCTCGGGTATGTGGAGGTCGTCGACGATGCCTACGATCGCGTGGTCCACCGGGACGAACCAGGGGTCGAGGGCGAGCGCCGCCTCGCGGCCACCCTCGTAGTAGACCAGCTCGCCCGGCCCGGCCATGCGGGTTGCGTCAGCCGCGACGATCGTGCGCCCTTTGGGCTTGCCGGCCTTGTCGAGCGGCTGCAGGCAGAGCATCGGCGTCCCCTTGAGCCCTTCGTAGACCACGCAGGGGACCACCACGCCGACCACCCTGCCGAGGAGCATCAGCCCTCCTCCTCCGTCTCACCGTCCAGCTCGAGCACCGGCGAGGACCCGAAGTACGTCGAGGCGTCCACCTGTTTTGAGAGCGCGTCGTGCGGCGCCGAGATGATCTTGAAGCCGACCTCCACCCCGGTCCGTTCCAGGAAGCCCACCGCGATGTCCACCGCCGCCTCGATGTCGTGCAGCTCACCGTGGTAGATCGAGACGCCCTTGCCCGACAGCCCGGTGTCGGCGAGGCGGATCTCGACCAGGTCCACCGGCGTACCCTTGAGGGCGAGCTCCGCGGCCCGCACGTTGGAGGAGACCGTGGCGGTCTCGATGATCGCGAGGGAGCCCGGGCCAATAGGCCTGCGCTGGCCCAGGATTGCGTCGTACACCTGGGGGTGGACGTCGGCCAGAAGAACGTGGTCGAGCACGTTTGCTCCACCCCAGAACAACCCCTCGTTGATCGCCTCCTCGACGGATGCCGTGGTGCCCCCGATCAGCGTCAGGTAGCGGCCCCGGCTGATCGTCCCGCACTTGAGGAAGGCGATCGGTGACTTCTTGAGCATCGCGTCGGTGGCAACGATGCCGACCGCGATGTCCTTGAACTCGACGACGGCGATGGCAGGGTGTTTTTTCATCACGTGATCCTGAAGTGGTCCACGAGCACACAGCGCCGGTAGCGGGAGAACGACCTCGGCCCGGTCATGCCTTCCCCGGTGGGGCTCGCGATCGTGAACGAGCAGTACCCCTCGCCGTCGAGCCCGAGGCCGGCCTGGGAGCGGCCGTTCTTGACGAAGATGCTGCAGTCGCACTCCTTGGCCATCCGCGAGAGGTTGTCGAGGTTCTTGGAGTGCATGACTGCGGTGTGCCGGTTCCCGCCCTCCACCTCGACCGCGAGGTCGATGGCGGCGTCCGCACTGACCACCCGGCAAACCGGCAGGATCGGCATCATCTGTTCGGTCCACAGGAGCGGATGGTTCTCGTCCACCTCGACGACGCCGAGGCGCACCGTTACCGGGACGCTCATGCCGATCTTGCCGAGGATGACGTCGGCGTTTTTGCCGATCAGGTCCTTGTTGACGTCGGCGCGCTGGCGGGGGCCGTGCATCCCGGAGAAGATGACCTTTTCGAGCTGGGGCAGGCGTGAGTGGTCGATCAGCACCGCGCCGGCGCGCGTCATGGCCTTGATCAGCCCGTCGGCGACCATCGCGACGCAGATGACCTCCTTCTCGTCGGTGCAGATGATGTTGTTGTCGGTGGAGGCGCCCAGCACGATGTCGCGGCCGGCCTTGTCGATGTTGGCAGTCTCGTCCACCACGACTGGCGGATTACCTGGCCCCGCGCAGATCGCGCGCTTGCCGGAGGCCATCGCCGCCCTGACGACCGCGCCTCCACCGGTGACGACGATCAGGCGCACGGACGGGTGCCGCATGATTTGCTGTGCGGTCTCGATCGTGGGCTCGGCGAGGCAGGTCACGACGTTTCGTGGGCCGCCGGCAGAGGTGATCGCCGTGTTGAGCAGCGCCACCGTCTGCATCGAGCAGCTCCTAGCGCCGGGGTGAGCGTTGAACACGACCGAGTTGCCTGCCGCGAGCATCCCGATCGCGTTGCAGATGATGGTCGAGGTCGGGTTGGTCGACGGCGTGATCGCACCGATTACCCCGAACGGCGCAGGCTCGACCAGCGTCAGCCCATGGTCCCCGGTCATGGACTGGGGATACAGCTCCTCGAGTCCCGGCGTCTTCTCGGTGACGAGGCGGTTCTTGACGACCTTGTCCTCAACCCGCCCGAGGCCGGTCTCCTCGTGCGCCGACCGCGCGAGCACCTCGTTGTTCTCCAGCATCGTCCGCCGGATGCTCTCGATGATCTTCGCGCGCACCTTGAGGGGGAGCGCAACAAACGTCGGTTGAGCCTCGCGCGCGGCCTGCACCGCCTCGTCCACGGAAGCGAAGATGCCGAGGTCCCTTGCCGCCGGAACAGGGCCAGGCTGACGGCCGGCCGCAGGGGCGCCGCGCTGCAGGTCGGCCGCGATCCTGCCTGCAATGGCCTCGATGTCCTGCTCGGTCAGGCGTGACATGGGCTAACGCCTCGTCATTTCTGGTACTTGGTCGCGCCGCCGATGCTCCAGCTATCCACGATCGCCATGATCACCGCGTCCACGGGCCGCTTGTCGGTGAGGCGCGTCTGCCGTGCGGAGCTTCCCGAAGCGATGAGGACCATCTCCTCGGGGCCCGCCCCGACGGCGTCGGCCGCGACAAGGTGGTTCCCGATCTCGCGACCCTCCTCGTCGACGGGGCGCACGAGGAGAAGCTTGATCCCCTCGAGGCTGGACTCCTTCTGGCTTGCGACGACGGTCCCAACCACCTTGGCGAGCTGCATTGGCGAGCCTCTGTGGCTCTCCTCCGGGCGTCCCGTCGGGTCACCCGGAGGCGAGCCGCTACTTCTTGGCCGCCTTGGCCGCGGCGTTCTGCCCGAGCGGCATGACCGCGTCGACGTTGACGTGCGGGCGCGCGATCACGTGGACCGCGACCACCTCGCCGACTCGCCCCGCGGCCACCTGCCCCGCGTCGCAGGCCGCCTTCACTGCCGCCACGTCGCCCCTGACAATGATGGACACGTACCCGCCGCCGGTCTTCTCGAAAGACACCAGCTCCACCTTGGCCGCCTTGACCGCTGCGTCGGCGGCTTCCACCGCGGCCGGAAAGGACCTCGTCTCGATCATGCCCAACGCTTCCGTCATATCAACCCTCCCCCTTCGGCTTCCCCGGGCCGGACCCGGGGTGTGCGCGACATCACGCTCCGCTAACCTTCGATGCCCGTCCTGAAATGTCGGCGATCGCCTGCTCGGCGGCGCGGTAGCCGACGTCGATGTCCCTCTCCTCACCGCCGAGGTAGACGCGCCCGAAGCTACCGAACGCCCGCACCTCGAGGATGTTGATATCGGCGGCCTTCTCGGCCTCGTTCGCGGCGATCGCCGCGTACCCGGCGGGCGCAACCTCGAGCACGTACAGCGACTGCCCGGGAAGGATCATGTCGCCGTGCCGGCTGCGGTTGATCAGCTGCGTGTGATACGGCGAGATGTTGCGGACGACCTGGCTCGCCACGAGCTGGGGCTTGATGCGGTCCTCCTCCTTGAGGTTGAGGGAGGCCAGGATCGCTTGCCCGGCCTGGCGCACGTCGGCCTGGGAGTCGGCGTGGATCTCGAGCATCCCGTACAGGCGCTCGATGATCAGCATCCCCGGTCGCACGTCGGTGGCTTTGAGCGCCACATCGGTGACCCGCATGATGTCCATCCCTGGCGCGATCTCGACGAACAGCGAGGCCTGCCCCGGCGTTGGCAAGAAGCCTTGCGCCACCGTTCCGAGGAACGAGGCGAAACTGGGCTGCAGGCTGTCCAGGAAGACGTAGCATCGCAGCTCCGCCATCTTGCTACTCCTTCCGCGCGCCGAGCGCGAGGGCCTCTTCCATGATCTTGACGCTGTTGCTGCACCCGACGCGGGTCGCCCCCGCCTGGATCATCCGGACGACGTCGGCGTAAGTCCGGATCCCTCCTGCGGCCTTCACGCCCAGCTTCCTGGGCGCCACCGTGCGGCTCATCAGGGTCACGTCCTCAACGGTGGCGCCGGCCTTGGAGAACCCCGTCGAGGTCTTGACGAAATCGGCGCCCGCCTTCATTGCAAGCTCGCAACCGCGCACCTTCTCCTCGTCGGTGAGCAGCGCGGTCTCGAGGATCACCTTGCTCGCCGCTCGGCCGTCCTTGCAGATCTCCACCACGCCGCGGATGTCCTTCCGCACCAGCGCGTCGTCTCCACTCTTGAGCGCGCCGATGTTGATCACCATGTCGATCTCCTGCGCACCTTCCCGGATCGCGCGTCGGGCCTCGAGCGCCTTGATCTCGGGAGGCTGGGCGCCGAGCGGGAAGCCGACAACGGCGCACACCTTTACGGCCGTGCCGCGCAGCAATGCCTTAGCGTCGGCGACGTAGGAGGGGTTCACGCACACCGAGAAGAAACCGAATTGCCGGGCCTCCTCGCACAGCTTCTGAATGTCAGCGGCCGTTGCCTCCGGCCTGAGCATGGTGTGGTCGATGAGCTTGACGAGCTGCTCGGGGGGTATCACGGGTGGTAGCGAGGCACTGCCGGGATGCGCGGTGAGAAGCTGCTTGACCCGGTCGGTGATTCTCTCGATGTCCGTCGCGGCAAGCTGAACGGCCCCCCCGCGGGCGGAGTCGGTGGCGCCCTTCTCGATCTCACGGATCATCTGCACGCGCGCCCTGTGGCGCTCCACGGTGCACGTGGTCGAGAGGAACGTGGAGACAATCTTCTTGGCCGTCTCCAGGTCCACCTGGCCGGCGCCGAGGGCCAGGACGTTGGCGTCGTTGTGCTCGCGACTGTTGCGTGCCAGCGCCTCGTTGTAGCAAGCGGCGGCCAGCACGCCGGGTACCTTGTTTGCGACCATCGCGGAGCCGATGCCGGCGCCGTCCACCATGATGCCGAACTCGCACCGGCCCGAGGCCACCAGCGTCGCGACCGCGTGGGCGATGCGCGGGTAGTCCACGGGCTCCTTGTCGTGCGTCCCGCAGTCCTGTACCTCGTGCCCGAGGGACCGAACGTACCCGAGGAGCTGTTGCTTGAGTTCGAACCCGCCGTGGTCAGCTCCCAGGGCGATTTTCAGGGGAGACCCCATGCGGGGATAATACAACAGCCTCGCCGGGTGCCCGCCGACGGGGTCGACCGGCCAGGAGTGTGAAGGCGAGTAGGCAAGCTGCCCCCACCCCGCAGAGCGCCAGGCCCAGGCGCCACTCCAGGGGCCGGTAGACGAACTCCACGCGGTGCGGTCCCGGCCCGAGCGCCACCCCCAGGAACATTCCGTCCGCCGTCACGGCGGTGCCCGGCAGACCATCCACGCGCACCTGCCAGCCGGGGTCGGCCTGCTCGCGGAGCACGAGGATGCCCGCCCGGGACCGGTTGACCTCGACCGTGACCCGGTTCGGGCCGTCCCTGACCGGCGTCAGGCGCTGGGCGAGGGCCGGCGTCGCCGGCAGCGGGGCGCCTCTCTCGACGGTGACGGTGTTGTCATCGACCAGGCGACCACCGGAGAGCAGGGCAAACGCCTCGTCTGGGCCGGCCGCGGGAAGCGCCGCGGGGTACCACGCCGCCAGGCCATGGGCGCCGGCGACCCTCGCGGCCCACAGCGAAGGGCCCTGGAGCTCCGGGACCGGTTCGAGGCCGGCGCCGGCGATCGGGCGGTCGGCAACGACCACCGTTGCGGCGGTGCGGCGGATCAGAACCGTGGACCGAACGTCGAGGGGTCGCATGGCATCGAGCGCGTCGAGGTCGGCCCACTTCACGAACCGTGAGTACCGCTCGGAGACGAGGTCGTCCACGCCGGTCACGGTCGGCAGGCCGGCGAGGATCCCGGTGTTGGGCCGCAGCACCCAGCCGACGGGAAGCACCCTGCCGCCCTCGCGCACCCGGTTGACGAGGCGCGTCTGCTCGGTCGGACCCGGGATTGCGGCAGGCGGGATGACGGGGTTGAACCCCCATGCGAGCGCGAGGCCGGCGCCCACCGTGAGGCCGAGGAGGGCCGCGGCGGCGAGCCTCGTCAATCCGAACGCGGCGACGGCCACGGCACAGACGGCCACGAGGACTTCTCCCGCGCTGACCAGCACCGCCCGAACCGCGAGCACGGATCCTGTCCCTTCGCCGGCGGTGCGCAGTGCAGGGTGGAGGCTGGCCAGCAGCAGGAGCGCCGCGCCGACGCCTGCGGCAGCCAGCAACAGCCGCCGACGCGGAACCTGGCCAAGCCTCGTGATGCCTGCCGCGGCCAGCGCCGCGACCCCCCACTGGGCCACGATCAGCCAGCGCTGGCCGGCGGCGAGCCTGACGAGCGGGACGTGCGCGAGCAGCCACGGCAGCGGCGGCACCCCGTAGGCGGCTGCTGCTGTCACCGCGACCGTCGCGGCAAGGGCCTTCTCCCGCCGTCCGGGCGCGAGAACCAGAGCGAGCAGGGCGAGAAACAGCGGAGCGATGCCAACCGAGGCGGTCGCCTCGTTGAAGTTCACGGGGCCTCGGTACCCGTCCCGCTCGGGGGAGCCGAAGCCCCGAGGCACCAGCCAGCTCCAGGCGGACTCGACCGGGAGGTGCTGAGCGCCGGAGGGCACGCCCTCGCCGCGCACCGAAAGCGCGTGAGAGCGGACGGCGTAGCCCGCGGTCGGGAGCAGTTGGGGCGCGGCGAGCAGCACGGCCACGGCGAGGGCGGCGGCAGCGGCAGGCAGGCGCCGCCGGGCCTCAGGCCGAAAGAAGAGAAGCACCGCGGTCCCGGCCAGGGCGGCAACGAGGAGCTGCACCGCGGTCGGGAGGTGGCCTGCCAGGAGCAGCGCCGCTCCCGCGAGAGCCACCACGCCGACTCCAAGCCGGTCAGGCGGGCCACCGACCCCGAGGACTCTGGAAAGGCCGAGAAGGAGCCAGGGAAACCACGCCGCGGTCTCGGCGAGCGGGTAGAGGAGCCAAAGCGTGATGACTGCCGAGTTGGCCCAGGCCGCGGCGCCAAGCGCGGCGGCCTGGGGCGACAGGCGCCACCGGTCCAGCAGCAGGAACATCCCCACTCCGGCCAGCACGACCTTGAGGAGGAGGCCAACGGTGCGTGCCCGCGGCGAGTCCCACAGGAAGCGCAGCGCCTGCGTTGGGGCGAGGACCGCCGACTGGTTGTTGGCCAGCAGCGGCATCCCACACCCGGTTTCCGGGTTCCACAGCGGCGCATCGCCGGCCGCGAGGGCAGCGCGGGTCGCGGCATCCCACGGCGTGAACAGCGCCATGTCGTCCGAGAGCACCGGGTTCCCCCTCAGGGGGCGGGAGGTGCGAGGCCTGTGCCCCTTCCACGGGGACATGCCGTAGGCCAGTGCAGAAGAGGAGAGCACTTCTCCGCGCAGGAGGACGCCGGGGTAGAGTGCCGCCAGCTCGGCGAGCAGGATGCCCAGGAGGAGGGCCAGCGCGGCGGCCCGGGAGCCCATAGCCTATGAGCTTATTGGCAGAGCCTTGCGGGAGCAACTGCCTGCGGGCGCAGACAGCACGAGCCCGCGCCGAGATGGGGTCGTTGCCTCCTCCCGGACGCGGGCTCGAGCGTCGGTCGGATCCGTTACTTTGGCGCTTCGCCCGCGGTGGCGGTCGGGTTCAGGTCCTCGAGCACGATACCGAGGTTTTTCGCACCGTGGTCGTTGCACATGTCCATGAACCGCGCCACTCTCTCGTAAGGGACGTTCCCGTCGGCCGCGAAGAAGACCACCTTGGCCTCACGGCCCTTGGTGACCTCGTCGAGCTTGACCAGGAAATCCCTCTCCGTGTACTGCTCCCTGTTGATGAACATGTAGCCGTCCTCGGTGAGGCGGAGGACGATCTGATCGGTCATCGGGGGCGGTGTCGTCATCTGTATCTTGGGAGGCACCTTCGCGTCGTACCCCCGCTGCAGCAACGGCGTGACGACCATGAAGATGATGAGGAGCACCAGCACCACGTCCACGAGGGGAGTGATGTTGATGTCACTCTTCATGTCCCCCATCTTGCCGCCGGTCATTGCCATGGCGTTTCTCCTTCAGCTGAAGTCAGGCGGGCCAACGTCCTACAACGCCCCCTTCTTCGTGGTAATCAGGCCGACCTTGGTGAATCCGGCATCGTTGAGGGCCTTCATCACCTCACGAACGTCCCTGTACTTGAGGCGCCGGTCCGCTTTAATGACGACCTCTTTCTGGGGGTCCGACGCCAGCATGTCTTCCATGCGCTTCGTGAGCTCGGCCCTCGTGGGCACCCAGTCCTGGCCGATGAAGATCTTGCCATCCTCCTGGATCGCCACCTTGACCTGCTTCTGTCCCTCCGGGTACTTCTCCGGCTTGTTGGTCTCCGGCAGCAGCACCGGGATACCGGACTGCAGCAAGGGGGTGACCACCATGAAGATGATCAGCAGCACCAGGCAGACGTCCACCAGCGGCGTGACGTTGATGTCCGACTGAACCGAGCCGGTAGCCTCGATCTTCGGGCCCGTGTGCCCGCTAGCGTGCCGCCGAGCCGATCGCATCGCTTCCTCCGTGCTTCTTGATGAAGAAGTCGACCAACTCCGACGAGGAGTTCGCCATCTCGACCTGGAAGCGCTCGACCTGGTTCAGGAGGTAGTTGTAGAGCCAGACGGCGGGAATGGCGACGAAGAGGCCGAGGGCCGTGGTGACCAGCGCTTCTGCGATACCGGCGGACACTGCGCCCAGACCGCCGGAGCCGGTGATGGCCATGCCGCGAAACGCGTTGATGATGCCGACGACCGTTCCAAACAGGCCGATGAACGGCGCCGTGGCACCGATCGTGGCGAGGCCGCCGAGCCCCCGTTTGAAGTCCGCCGTGGTCATGAGCGTGGCGCGCTCGATCGCGCGGCGGGCGGCTTCGATCACGTCGTAGCCGCTCAAGGGGCTGTTCTGCTCCTCGACCATGAACTCGAGCAGGCCCGCCGAGACCACCTTTGCCAGGTGGCTGCTCTTGAACTTCTTGGACGCGGCGATCGCGTCCTGCGGGCGGTTCTGCTTGAGGTACTGCGTGGTGAGCAGCGCGAACTGGAGCGACTGCTTCTTCGCCGCGCGGTACCGCCACCAGCGCTCTCCGGACAGCGTCAACGAGTAGATCGACAGGATCGCCAGGATAATGCACACCATCTTGGCGATGAAGCCCATGGACTGCCACAGTGCTACGGGTCCGAATTCCATTCCAGTTCCTCCTATTCTCTCGGCCTGAGGGCCTATTGCAAGGTAAAGGTCACGGTCACAGTCAGGTAAACGGCAACGGGTCTGCCGTTGAGCATTGCGGGCTTGTACTTCCACCTTCCAATTGCGGCGACGGCTGCCTCGGAGACGCCCATCGGCAGACCGCGGAGCACGCGCGACTCGGTCACGTACCCCTGCTTGTCGATGATGGCCTCGATGATCACCACGCCCTGCACGCGCGCTTTGCGGGCGATCTCGGGGTACACCGGCTGCACCCTGTTGATCAGCTCGGGCGGTACCACCTCACCGCCGATGCGGATCGGGGGCTCGTCCACCACGCCGCCGGGCACGCCACCCACGACTCCACCGGGCACGCCGCCGGGGATGCCGCCGGCCACGCCGCCCTCGACGCCGCCCTCGACGCCACCGTCCACGCCCTCACCGTCACCGGGCATGGCTGGTTTCTCGGGGATTGCGACCGGCTGAACGACAGGCTGTGGTGCGGCTTGCTGGACGACCGGTTTAGGCACCGGTGCGGCCGCCTTCGGCGGCGGCGGTGGCGGTGGTGGCGGCGGTGGCGCCTGGTAGAAGCTCACCTGGATCGGTGGCTCCGGGATGTCGGGCACCGCCCACATTTGCGCAATCACGTACCCGCCAAGTGCGAACACGTGGATTCCCAGCGCGATCGGCAGGGCAAGCAGCATGAACTTGCTTTGCTCCTGCCTCTTCGATGTGATAAGGCTTTCCTCGAACATGGCTCCCCCGCTTACGATTTCGCGAACGAAGTCTGCTTCTTGAGCTTCTCACGAAGCGCCAAGGCCTTGTTGCGCCACTCGTCCGCCTTGTCGAAGTACTCCTGCTTGAGCTTCTCGTCGGTCTGGAGCTTTGCCTTCTCGCGGTAGAGCAGGTTGTAGTAGACCATCGCATCGAAGTACTCAGGCTGCATCTTCAGGGCTTTGTCGACGGAGGTCAGGCCAAGCTCGGCGAAATGCGAGCGCACCTCCGGTGTGATGGTAGGGTCGCGGTTTGCCTTATCCCAGCAGTACACGGCGACGAGGTAGTAGGGCTCAGCCTCGGCGTTGGGGATGTGGCCGATGATCCAGTCGTACGCTTCCTTGATCCTCTGGGTGCGGAGGTAGATGGAGACGATGGCCTTGTGGTCCTTGATGTCGCCGGGGTGTTTCTTGAGGTCGTCCTGGAGATACTTGAGGACCTCCTCGTACTGGTTCGCGTTGACAAAGGTGGCGATCAGGTAGTCCTGCGCCTTGCTGTCCTGCGGGTAGGCCTCGAGATACTTCTTGAAGGCCTCAACCGCGATCGTGTAGTTCTTCTTGTTGTCGGGCGTGTCGACGCCGGGCCGGTAGAGAACCATCGCCGAAAGGCCGACCGAACGCCAGTGGCGCTTCAGGCTCGGGTCGAGCGCAAGCCCCTTCTGGAACTGAATCAGGGCGTCCTGGTACTTCTCGTTCTTGTAGTAGGACGTGCCCTTGTTGAGCTCCACGCGGGCCTGCAGCTTGTTGCACCCGCTCAGGAGCACCGCTGCAGCCATCGTCAGTAGGACAGGCGTAACAGCGAGTCTGCGCATAAGAAATGTCCTCCAACCGGCGCCAAGCGGAGGTTTGGCTGAGAAAGGTTCAGGTTCTGCCTGTGAAGGCCACCCGAACCCTGCGGTCAGCTCGTTGGCGTCTTGTCTCCTCACCACGCTCCCGGGTGACTCGCCTCGCAGTTTCGATGTTTCAACAGAAGTCCCGCGATGGCGGAGCTGCAACGGTCATGGTCACATCCGTGTATGGCCGTCGTGCCGTTCCAGTTATAACGTCTCCTCCCGCGCGGCGCACACTATGGAACCGCGGGGGACTGGATGTCAAGAGGGGGCACCGGTGGATTCTCTGGATGTGTCAGAGATTGCGACAATGTCGGTGTGCACTGGGTCCAGGGCGGGTCGATAGCCCGTGGGAAATGTGCCTCTGGAGCCGCTGTCGCGATGGGTTTCGGTTCCCTGGTTCGGCGGGCCGGAGTGTCGAAGCGCCGCCGTCGGTTGGTTTCTCCGCGGCCTTCGCCACAGGGCTGTCACGACTCGGAAAATCCCACGCCCGGACCTCGTTTTCCCGGACCCGTGCACCCCGGGAGACTCGGCCTCTGACGGCGGGTTCTGGAGCCAACGCGCGGGATCGAACCGCGGACCTGCTGATTACGAATCAGCTGCTCTACCGGCTGAGCTACGTTGGCTCCCAGTCGGCGAAAGGTATCACACGGGCATGTGCCCGCAAAGGGATTGACGTGCTGCGAGCGGAGCGCGCGTCGGCGCGCGCGGGTGGTCGCCGGTGCTGCACGAGCTACGACGGGCCCACGAGACCTGGTAGATTGCCCGGGGGAGGAACCCATGGCTTCGGGAGTCAAAGGGCGTCACAGCAAGGCGATTCACGGGGGACTGGACCCGGGTGCGCACCAGGGGGCGGTCTCCGTGCCGATCTTTCAGACCTCCACCTTTGCCTTTCCGACCGCCGAAGAGGGTGCGGCCCGCTTCGCCGGGACCTCGCACGGCCCCATCTACACCCGGCTCGGCAACAACCCCACGATTGCGGCTCTGGAGGCGTGCGTCGCGGAGCTCGAAGGCGGGTGCGGCGCGGTTGCGACGGCCACGGGGATGGCGGCAGTGAGCACCGTCCTTCTCGGCCTGCTCCGCCAAGGCGACCACGTCGTCGGCACGCATCCGCTCTACGGGCCCTCACGGATCCTGCTGGAGAAGCACCTCGAGCGTTTCGGGATCTCGTCGTCGTTCGTTCCCGCTGCGGACGGCGCGGCGTTGCGGGCGGCGGTTCGGCCCAACACTCGGCTGGTGTTCGTCGAGACGCCCGCCAACCCGACACTCGACCTGGTGGAACTCAAGACGGCGGCGGGCGTCGCCCACGATGTCGGGGCGCCGTTGGTCGTGGACAACACGTTCGCCGGCCCACACCTCCAGCGCCCCATCGAGCACGGGACCGACGTGGTGTTGCACTCAATGACCAAGTCGCTGAACGGGCACTCGGATGTAGTTGCAGGGATCGTGGTGACGCGCGAACAGAAGCTACTTGCAGTCATCCGGGAAACCGCGAAGTCCTTCGGCACAACAATGGACCCACACCAGGCATGGCTGGTGCTGCGGGGCATCCGCAGTCTGGGCATGCGCGTCGAGCGATCGCAGGAAAACGCGCGGGCCCTCGCGCCGTGGCTCGAGCGCCACCCTGCGGTGGCCTGGGTGCGTTACCCGGGGCTGCCTTCGCACCCGCAGCACGAACTCGCAACCCGCCAGATGGACGGTCCGGGGTCGGTGATCGCCTTCGAGCTACGCGGCGGGGTGGAGGCCGGCCGAAAGCTCATGAACGCGGTGCGCCTGATCGTGCTGGCGGTCTCCCTGGGTGGGATCGAGTCGCTGATCGAGCACCCCGCCTCTATGACGCACTCCAAGGTGCCCGCCGACGAACTGGTTCGGCAGGGGATCACCCCCGGTCTGGTGCGCCTGGCGGTCGGGTGTGAGGACGTGGACGATCTGCGGGCCGACCTCGAGCAGGCGCTCGTCGTGGTGGGCCAAGCCTGACCGCCACGTCGCGGAGGGCGTCCGGGTGGCCGAACGGGTCCGCCACCGCTACCGTCGACGCCTCTCATCGTTGTGTTGAGATTTCACAGATTCGATGCTACAACTCGCGTGCTGTCCGGCGGACCGGGAGGCGTGCCCGCGCCGCGGAAGCGCCTGTTTACGTCGCCGAGTCGGACCAGGAAGCGGAGGAGCCCATGGAGCAGCAGCTTTCCCCGGGAGTCCGTCGCTACGTCGAGAAGGCCAACGAGCTCAGCGCGAGACGGAAGGAGTTCCGGGCCCAGGTGCGCGCGCTGAAGTTCGACACCATCGCCGTGCACGGGATGTACGGCGTGGAGGAGGCTTTCAGCGAGGGGCAGGGAGGCATCATCGAGCCGCTGTTCCCCTCGACCTCGCAGGCGTACCGGGACAGCGACGAAATGGAGGCGGGGCTCGGCTACCTGATCCCCACCTGGTGCTACTCGCGCATCCACAACCCGACGGTGTTCTACCTGGAGGAGACGCTCGCCCTGCTCGAGGCGTACGGGTGCGCCGACGACGCCTCGGGGCTGGCCACCGCGTCAGGTATGGCGGCAATCAAGCAGACCGTTGAGCCTCTACTCGCGGTGACCGGCAAGGCGGGAGAGCAGGTCAACTTCGTGTCCGCCGCGCAGGTCTACGGCGGCACGTTCCAGCTCTTCAACCTCCGGATGCGGGAGCGTGGGGCGCAGGTGCGCTGGGTGACCGAGCCGTGGGACATCGAGGCGTGGCGAAAGCTGGTCGATGACGACACGCGCTTCCTCTACGGTGAGATGCCATCCAATCCCCAGCAGGCGTGCTTCGATATCAAGGCGATCGCCGACCTCGCCCACAGCCACGGCATCCCGTTCATCGTGGATGCCACGATTGCGACCCCAGCGCTCATGCGACCCCTCCAGCACGGCGCCGACGTCGTGGTGCACTCCCTGACCAAAACCATCGGGACCGGCGGGTTCACGATCGGTGGCGCGCTGATCGCCCGTCACGCGCTCACCAGCCGCCACCTCTCCGACGAGGCGAAGGCCGACTACGCCACCTGGTTGAAGCTGTGGCCGTTCCGCGACTCGGGCCCGTGCATGTCGGCCCATTCGGCGTTCTTCCTCCTCAACGAGCTCCGCACGTTGCGGATCAAGGTGGAGCGGATGTCGGCGAACACGATGGAGGTCGCGCGCTACCTTGCCGCGCACCCCAAGGTGGAAGAGGTGGACTACCTCGGACTCCCTTCGCACCCGTTGCACCCGTGCGCCAGTCGCTACATGCGCATGGTCGACAGCGACGAGCCCACGTTCGGGCACCTCATGTCGTTCATCATCAAGGGCTCGGCGGCCGACACGCGGCGCTTCTTCGACGCCCTTCAGAGGATCTACCGCGCGACGGACCTGGGGCGCATCAAGTCCGTGGCCACCATCCCCGCCATCTCGACGCACTCGCAGCAGGGGGAGGAGGGGCGCAAGCTCGCCGGCATCCCGCCCACCATGGTACGGCTGTGCGTCGGAGCAGAGCACCCTGCCGATGTGATCGCGGATCTCGAACAGGCACTGGCGAAGATCTAGGAGGCTTTCATGCGACTGCTGTTCCTTGGATTCGGAACGGTCGGGCAGGGGCTCGCGGAGCTGCTGCTCGCAAAGCGCGACGAGCTCAAAAGACGGTACGGATTCGACTGGAAGGTCACCGGCATCGCCGACACCATCAAGGGCAACGCCTACGACCCGAAGGGGATCGACCTCGCCAAGGCGCTCGCGATGGCTACGAAGGGTGAGTCGCTGGCGGCACTCGATCGTGGCGGCAAGGGGTGGGACGCGCTGGCAATGGCCAGGCAGGCGGAAGCCGACGTGCTGCTGGAGGCCACCTACACCGACATCAAGACCGGCGAACCCGCCACGAGCCACATCAGGGCGTCGCTCGAGCGCGGCGTGCACGTCGTCACGACCAACAAAGGTCCGCTCGCCCTGCACTACCGCGAGCTCGCCGAGCTCGCGGCCAAGCGCAAGGTCGAGTTCCTGTTCGAGGGGACGGTAATGAGCGGGACGCCGGTGCTCAACCTCCTTCGCGAGACGCTCGCGGGCGCCGAGATCCTCGAGATGCAGGGGATCCTCAACGGCACCACCAACTACATCCTCACCCGGATGGAGGAGGGGCTGTCGTACGAGGCCGCTCTCGCCAAGGCCCAGGAGCTGGGGTACGCGGAGGCCGTCCCCGACGCGGACGTGCTCGGGTGGGACGCCCTCGCCAAGGTCACCATCCTCGCCAACGTGGTGTTCGGAGAGGCGCTGAAGCCCACCGACAGTCCATGCGAAGGTATCACCAAGATCACCGCCGCCGACATCGGCAAGGCCAAGGCCGACGGCAAGCGGTACAAGCTCATCGGGCGGGTGTGGCGCGAGGGCGGGGCGGTGAAGGCGGCCGTGGCGCCGCGCCTCGTGGACCTCTCGCAGCCGCTCGCCGGGGTCATGGGCGCCACCAACGCGATGGCGATAAAGACGGACGCCCTCGGCGAGGTGACGATCGTTGGCCCGGGCGCAGGGAAGGCCCAGACCGGGTTCTCGATGCTCACCGACCTTCTGCACATCGTCCGGAGGCAGTCATGAAGATGCTCGTCGACGGCCAGTGGGTGGACCGCGACAAGGTGATCGAGGTCCGCGACCCGTTCGACGACTCCGTGATCGACACCGTTCCGCGCGGCACTGCGGCCGACGTGGAGATGGCGCTCGCGGCAGCCGTGAAGGGGTTCGAGGTCGCGCGGAGGCTGACCGTGTACGAGCGCGCGCAGGTGCTGTTCAGGACCGCAGCGATCGTCCAGGGCCGCCTAGAGGAGTTCGCCACCACGATCGCGCGCGAGGGGTCCAAGACGATCCGCGAGGCGCGCAAGGAGGCACGGCGCTGCGTCAACACGCTCACGATCTCCGCCGAGGAGGCCAAGCGCATCCAGGGTGAGACGATCCCGTTCGACTCGTTCCCGGGGGGCGAGAAGCGCGTCGGTTACTACCAGCGCGTCCCGATCGGGGTGGTGCTCGCGATCACACCGTTCAACGACCCTTTGAACCTGGTGGCCCACAAACTCGGACCCGCCGTTGCCGCGGGCAACGCGGTGATCCTCAAGCCCGCCACCGTGACGCCGCTCTCGGCGCTCAAGCTCACCGAGGCGTTTGTGGAGGCAGGGTTGCCGCCGCTGGTGCTGCAGACCATTACCGGCCACGGCGCGGAGATCGGCGATCCCCTGGTGGCCGACCCGCGTGTTCGCATGATCTCGTTCACCGGCGGCTTCGAGGCCGGCCAGCGCATCACCACGCTCGCCGGGATCAAGAAGATCGGCATGGAACTGGGCTCCAACTCGCCGGTGATCGTGTGGAAAGATGCCGACATCCGCTGGGCGGCCGAGACGTGCGTGTCGGGGGCGTTCTGGGCGGCCGGGCAGAACTGCATCGGCGTCCAGCGCATCTACGTTCACAAGGATGTGTACGGCGCGTTCCGCGGCGGGATGGTGGAGTTCACGGCCAAGTACAAGATCGGCGACAAGCTGAAGGAAGAGACCGACATGGGGCCGATGATCACCGAGGGCGAGGCCAAGCGCGTCGAGCGCTGGGTGGCGGAGGCAAAGCAAGCAGGGGCCAAGGTGCTGATCGGCGGCGGCCGCACCGGCGCGCTCATGCAACCGACGGTCCTGGAGAGCGTGCCCAAAACAGCCACCATCCACCGCGAGGAGGTGTTCGGGCCGACCGTGAACATCTACCCGGTGGGTAGCGCCGAGGAGGCGCTCGCCGAGGCGAACTCGCTGCCGTTCGGTCTGCACGCCGCGCTGTTCACCCGCGACGTGGACACGTCGTTCAAGCTCGCCCTAGGCCTCGACGCCGGCGGCATCATGATCAACGACTCCACCGACTACCGGCTCGATTCGATGCCGTTCGGCGGGATCAAGAACTCCGGGCTCGGCCGCGAGGGGATCAAGTTCTCGCTGCAGGAGATGACGGAGCCGAAGGTGATCTGCTGGTACCTCCCCAGCATGTGAGGTGCCCCTGAGACGGCGCCGCCGGTCTCCGACCATCCACGTTGTTGCGCTTCACGGCCTCGCGTCCTCATGTAGCCTCCGGCTACACTCCGGCGCGGGCCGCTCGCGCGCCTAGCGGCTGGCCGAACCCCGGCGGCGCCGCTGCCGCGGGCAGAAACTCTTGCCGCGTGGAGCACACAGAGTCTCCATGACTCCTGTCATTCTGAGGCCGCGGGGCGGCCGAAGAATCGCGTGGCATTCTTGGGCCCCCGCAGCCTCCGCACCTGTGGCCGCTTGCTCTTCCCCGGGCGGCGAGGGCGGGAGCGTCGCAGGGATTTGTGCTGCCGGCGGCCTACGGGCGCTCGGGCCACTCCTCGTCCGGCGAGGCCGGCAAAGGCTGATCGGGGCCCAGGTTGGCCGGGTCCACCTCGGCAAAGACGAAGTTCTCGGGCGGCACGGGACAACCCGCCAGTCGCCGAAGCATGGCGAGCTGCCCGGCGTGCGTCATCACGTCCGACAACGGCCCCTGCAAGAGCCGCTCCGGCGTGATGTTCCTCCAGTCCGAGGTTTCCCAAACGAGCCGGGCCAACGCAGCGAGCGTCGAATGAAGGCGCTCGACCTCGGCACCGAACTCCGGAAGCTGCGGGACGCGGTAGCTGCCGCCCAGGAAGAAGGTGCCCGCGTACCCGAGCACGCTGTTCATGTGGCACACGAGCTCGTGTGGCGTGCGCACCTTGGGAGCGGCGCGAAACGAGGCGAAGCCCTCCGGCGCCCCGCGCAGCGCCTTTTGCGTCCGGTACGCCAGTGCGGCTAGGAAGTGAATCAGCAGCGCTCGTTTCTCGTCCATCTCGACCCCCGCCCCGGTGTATGAGGACTGAAGCCACGGTAGCACCTGACTTTAGCGCTGTCAGCGGCAGCGGCTTTCCGGGCGTTGGCAGCTGGAGTTGACATGCAAGTATTCTCTTGCATATCATGCTTCGCGTGGACGTGGACAAAGTGTTCAAGGCACTCGCCGATCCGACACGGAGGCGTCTGCTCGACAGTCTTCGAGCGCAGAGCGGCCAGACGTTGGGGGAGCTCTGCGCGCACCTCGACATGACCCGCCAGGCGGTCTCGCAGCACCTCGGGCGACTGGAGGACGCCAACCTGGTTGCGACGATTCGCCGGGGGCGCGAAAAATTGCACTACCTCAACCCTGTCCCCATTCACGAGATCCACGAGCGTTGGATCGAGAAGTTCGAGGGGCAGCACCTGGACGCCTTGCGGGACCTCAAGAAGCGGTTGGAAGGAGACCATCATGGATAAGCCGAAGTTCGTCTACGTAACCTACATCTCGACATCGCCGGAGACGCTCTGGAACGCGCTCCTCGACGCCGAGGTGACGAAGAAATACTGGCAGCACGTCAACGTGTCCGACTGGAAACCCGGCTCCAGGTGGGAGCACCGCAGCGCCGATTTGGGACGCGAACTGAGACTGGTCGGTAAGGTCATCGAAAGCTCCCCACCCCGGCGCCTGGTCATCACCTGGGCCTTCCCTGCCGACGAGGAGCAGGAGGAAAAGCACACGAGGGTCACCTTCGAGATCGAGCCGCTCGGCGATGTGGTGCGCCTGACGGTGACCCACGACCGTCTCGAGCCCGGGTCGGAGATGCTCAACGGCATCACGGAGGGCTGGCCCAAGGTCCTCTCGAGCCTGAAGACCCTGCTGGAGGTGGGACGGCCGCTTCCCAAGCTGTGGTAAACGGCTGAATCCGCTGGGCAACGGGCCCCCGTGCTGTTCACCTGTGATACGGACACTTCAGCCAAGCCCGCCCCCGGCCTCGACGCCGGTGGCGTTGCCACCGCGGGCGGAGGCTGGTCGCGGGTGGACCGTGCGGTTCACAGGACACCAGTCGGTTTCGCGGGACGTGGGCAGAAAGCGAACCCTGACGCGCTCACGCGACCCAACGCCCGAGCCCAGCGGGGCCCCTTCCGGCGCGGGTCCAGCCTGAAACCGGCTGGGGGTCAGGGAACCGTCAGGACGACTTGCTCATCGCCTGGCGGATAAGCCCGATGATCGCCATCAGCACCCCACCGCCAACGCCACCACCGGCGATGCTGGAGATGATCGAGCCGATGTCGAGAGCGCCGGCAGCCGCGCCCGTGCCGCCCGCGCCGAGCATTCCGAGCAGCTGGCCGCCGAGGCCGCCGCCGATGATGCCGACGATGGAATTCCCGAGCGTGCCGAGGTTGAGCTTCTTGAGCAAGGCACCGGCGATGTTTCCGCCGGCCGCGCCGCTGAGCAACTGGATGATCAGGGCCACGATGTTCATGTCTCCTCCTCCTTGTGACGGTCGGTTGGCTGCCTCAGACACCGGTTTCCCGAGGTCACGATCCGAGTGATTCTTCTCTTGTCCGCTTCTTGCCGCCGTTGAATCTTACCTGTCGAGTTGGGGGGGTGCAACCCGCCCAGGGGTGCCGGTGGCCAGGACTCGGGAGGCCAAGGCAAGGAAAGACCCCTCGAAGTGGTAAGAAAGACACACCACTGGACCGGAAGGCTCGAGAACACGAGGGGGAACGGCGGATCAGACCGCTTAGGTCGTCACGCGCCTGCCCAGCGTCGCCTCCACCTTTTCGATCTTGGCGGTCAGACGACCCGAGGCACCCTTTCGCCAGTCCCCCTTGAACGAGATGCTGATCCGCTCGCAGTCCTCGGCCATGCGCGCGAAAAAGGCCTTCAGCACCCCCAGGACCTCGTCCCATTCGCCCTCCACACACGTTCCCATGGGGTCCAACCGGTACGGCAGGCCCGATCGGTCAATAATGATGTCGATTGAGCGCGAGACCCAGGCGCTCACGCTCGTTCCCGTGCCGATCGGTGTGAGGGAATAGTCGGCCAGTAACATCGTCCACCCCCCCTCGCGGCGGGCCGTTCCGGGGCCGCCGGAGTGTGACCTTGCTCACTTATTTTTCATACACTTGGCGCTGGCTGCAACGTTCCCTTGACAGGGGTCCAAACCGTGTGTCAGCATTCAGAAACGGCAAGCCGCACGGGCGACGGGTGGGAGGGGCGAGCCGTCTTCACCCTGGTTGAGGGAGGTTGACAGCGTGGTTGAAAAGCGTCACAGCACCGTCATCATCGTGCCCCACGCCCAGGGAAAGGTCTTCAAGCTCCAGCTCTCGCCCGCGCTGCTGAAGACCCTCATCTTTCTCGGGATCACCGTCGCAATCCTCTCGATCATCTCAATCGCCGCCTCCGGTACGTTTCTGCACCAGCGGTCGGTCTACCGCGCCCTCCAGACCGAGAACAAGCAGCTCAAGAAGAGCAACCAGCGGCTCGCCGAAACCGTGAGCCAGGTGCAGGCACGGTTGACCCAGTTCGAGCAGCGCACCAAGACCCTGGCCATTGCGGCGGGGGTCGCCGACCTGTTCTCGGAGAATTCGGAGAGCACCCGGGCCGGGGTCGGCAGCGGCGGGCCTCTCGACCGGCTGTCGGCGGCACCCGAGACCCTGGTGCGCCGGCAGGAGCAGCTCGACCAACAGCTCGCAAAGGTGGAGCGGAAGCTCTCCGAAGAGGCGCTGATGCTTTCCCACACCCCGGTGTTGGCACCGGTGGTGGGGGTCATCACCGACGGTTTTGGGCCGCGCCTCGACCCGATCAACCGGCGGCCGGCGTTCCACGACGGGCTGGACATCTCGGTCGCGATCGGCACTCTCGTGACGGCGCCCGCGGACGGCGTTGTGGTGTTCGCCAACCGAGAGAGCGGCCTGGGCAGGATGCTGAAGCTCAGCCACGGGTACGGCTATACGACGGTCTACGGCCACCTCGACCGCTTCCTGGTCAAGGAGGGGACGAAGGTGAGCCGGGGCCAGCCGATCGGCCGGGTCGGGATGTCGGGGCGCACGACCGGCTCACACCTCCACTACGAGGTGTGGAAGGACGGGGAGAAGCAGAACCCTCTGCACTACATCCTCGACGCCTACTAGACGCAGCACTTTCATGGCAGCACACGACAAGCCACCGGTCGGTCTGCGCCTGTGGCCGCAGACGTACTCGGTGGCACGCCTGCTCGGCGTGCCGGACCCGTTGCCGCGCCTGTCCACCGCCGACGCCCCGGTAGCGCTGATCGTGGGGCACGACGAAGTGAGCCTGCTGGCCCCGGAGGAGGTCGTGCGGGAGCTCGGGTCGCTGGTGGAGCGGGCCTCCGAGGGCTGGCGCGCCTTCACGGTCGAGGCGGTCGTGCCGCTCGAAACGATCGGCCTGCTGGCGGTCGCCAGCCGCGCCCTTGCCGACGTCGGTGTGCCGGTGATGGTGTTCTCGAGCCACGACACCGACCACTTCCTGGTGCCGGCCAGGTTCCTCGGCCGGGCGCTTGCCGTCCTGAACCAGGCCGGTTTGGAGCGGTTCCTCCCCGAGCGGTAGTCGGATCCCGCCGGCCTGGTCTCAGCATCGACAGCAAACGCGGAACCCTGGAGCCGCCGTATGCGTACTGAAGATGTCGAGTTCTGGAGGCGGGCATGACGAGGAAGAAGAAGCGGTGGCTGCTCGGGATAGCCCTGGGCGTGGTGGTGGTCGGCGCGACGGTCGCTTTCGCCTCGCGCTCCAAGGGTCCATCGGCGACAAAGGACGAGACGCCGATCGGGAAGGTTGCCATCGCGGATGTGCAGGTGGAGGTGACGGAGATCGGGACCGTTGAGCCCGAGGTCAAGGTGGACGTGAAATCGGCGCTCTCGGGCAAGGTTGCGGAGCTCCCCATGCGCGAGGGGGACGTGGTCCGAAAGGGCCAGCTCCTCGCCGCCATCGAGCCGGATGTGAACCAGGCCCAGACGCTGGCGGCGGTCCGCCGCGGCGTGAACCAGCAGGAGATCGACTACTCCGACGCCGAGAACGACTACAAAGCCAAGCTGGAGCTCCTCAAGGCGGGTCTGCTCTCACAGGACATCTTTCGCTCCGCCGAGACGCGCTACAAGTCGGCGCAGGAGGCGCTCGCGGCCGCCCGCGAGAAGGCGGGCATCGTCGAGTCGTCGGGCATCCCGCTCTCCACCAACCCGCAGCAGCTCCTTAACATCACCTCGCCCATGGACGGCGTGGTGATCAAGCGCGCCGTGGAGTACGGGGAAGCGGTGACCGGCGCCGGCTCGTTCAACGCCGGCACGGTGATCGCCACGGTCGCAGACCTCTCGAAGATGATCGTGAAGGTGGGGGTGTCGGAGGTCGACATCGGCAAGATCAGGATGAGCGCCCCGGTCACGGTGACGCTGGATGCGTACCCCAAGGTGCGCTTCCCCGGGAAGGTAACTCGCATCGCGCCTGCGGCGCGCCTCCAGGACCAGGTCAAGGTGTTCGACATCGAGGTCACGCTCGACAGCCAGGGCAAGGAGCTGCGCACCGGCATGACCGCCAACGTCTCGATCAAGGGGGACAGGGCGGACAAGGTCCTCGCGGTACCCGTGGAGTCGGTATTCCGCCGGGAGGAAGGCGAAATCGTGTACGTGAAGAAGGCGGCCGCCGGTAAGGCCGACAAGGGGAAGGGCGCGAAGACCGCGAACTCCGAGGCGGTTGCGTCGAAGGGCGATAAGGCCGAATCTAAGGCTACCCCCGACCCGCGCGACGCGTGGAAGAAGACGTTCGAGGAGCGCAAGGTCGAGACCGGCCTTTCCTCCATGTCGCACACGCAGGTTGTCGCGGGCCTGAAGGAGGGCGAGGAAGTCGCGCTTGAGGATCCGACGAAGCCGAAGAAGAAGGAGGAGAACAGGTGACACACGAGCGCGTAGCGCGAGCGTGTCATCCCGAGGCCGCGCGCGGCGCGGACGAGGGATCCCGCCGCGCCACCGGGCGGCGCGCAGGAGGTTGCGCATGAGTTCTGCCCTCATCACTCTCACCGAGATTTGGAAGACCTACGACACCGGCGAGGTCGCGGTGGACGCGCTGCGCGGCATCGACCTCGTGGTTGACCGCGGTGAGTACGTTGCGATCATGGGACCGTCGGGGTCGGGGAAGTCCACGCTCATGCACATCCTCGGTTGCCTCGATTCGCCCACAAAGGGCAGCTACAAGCTCGATGGGGAGGAGGTCAGCCACCTCTCGGCGGGGCGTCTGGCAGTCGTGCGCAACAGGTTCATCGGGTTCGTATTCCAGAACTTCAACCTGCTACCGCGCGCGAGCCTTCTGCGCAACGTGGAGCTGCCCCTGCTCTACGGCGGCTTCGAGCGTGAGAAGCGCCGGACCCGTGCCCAGCAGATGATCGACCAGGTTGGGCTCGGTGACCGCGGCAAGAGCCGGCCAAACCAGCTCTCGGGGGGACAGCGCCAGCGTGCGGCGATCGCGCGGGCGCTGGTGACCGAGCCTGCGCTGCTTCTGGCCGATGAACCTACGGGCAACCTGGACCAGACCACCGGCGGCGAGGTCATGGACATCTTTGACGCGCTCAACGGCTGCGGGCAAACAGTCCTCGTGGTCACGCACGACCCGCAGGTGGCGGCCCACGCGCACAGGATCGTACGGATCGTGGACGGGAAGATTGCCGACGATCAGAAGGCCCGGGCGGCATAGCGTATGAACCTGCTCGAGGTGATCGCCGACGGGTTCGCTGACGTCCGCATGCACGCGGGGCGTACCGCGCTGCAGACCGTGGGGGTCGTGCTCGGGGTTGCCTCGGTGGTGGGCACCATGGGGCTCACGGCCGGTGAACGCCAGCAGTCGCTGCGCTACTACACCGAGTCCGGAGGCGTGCTCAAGGTAATGGTGTGGCCCAAGCAGGTGGAAAACGTGAGGTCCTCTGCCAGGGAGCAGGCGAGCCGAGGGTTGACCCTCGAGGATGTCGAGGTGATCCGCGCCTCGATCCCGGGCTTCGACCTCGTGGAGCCCAAGATCGGCCGCGCGCTCCTTGTGCGCAGTGCCCGGGCCTCCAAGTCCTACTACATCACCGGCGTGGCGCCGGCGTACGCGGATCTGCACGAACTCCAACTCGAGCGCGGACGCTTCATCTCCACGGAGGATGTGGCCACGGCCGCGACCGTGTGTGTGCTGGGCGCCGACCGCGCACGGGAGTTCTTCGGCACCGAGGACCCGCTCGGCCGGAACCTGCGAATCGGTGACCACCTCTTACGGGTGGCCGGAATCCTGCGCTACCGCGAGTTCTACTGGAACAAATCCGACAGCTACAACGCGCTGGGGTGGATGAACGAGGTCATCATCGTGCCGGTCACGACGATGCAGGTCCGCGTCGTCGGCGCGGGATCGCGGAAGATCGACGAGATCGGCCTTCGGCTGGCCTCGGTCAAGACGCACGATGCGTCGGTCCCTGCGCTCCAGCGCCTGCTCAACAACCGGCACCGGGCCGACGACTTTCAGGTGGTCGACCGACAGGACCGTATCCAGCAGATGAATCAGCAGGGCAAGGTGTACGACTTCACGTTCCTCGCGTGCGGGATCATCTCCCTCGTCGTGGGCGGAATCGTGGTCGCAAACATCATGCTCGCGTCGTTCACGGAGCGGATGCGCGAGGTGGGGGTGCGCAAGGCCCTGGGAGCCAAGGGGTGGCATGTCCTCGTCCAGTTCATTGTGGAGAGCGCGATCGTCACCGGCCTCGGCGGGGCGGTCGGCCTGGCGGTGGGCATCGGGTTCGTACACGGCATCGCCTATCTGCTGGACCAGACCGCCGTGCTCACTCCGACGATGATCGTCGCGGCGGGTCTGTGCGCGGGAAGCGTGTCGGTGATCTTCGGGCTCTACCCGGCCCTCAAGGCTGCGCGCCTCGACCCGGTGGTTGCTCTCCGTTACGAGTGAGGCGAGTCGTGGACGATCAGCCTCTCGCCCCCATCCCACCTGACGCGCCGCCTATTTTCGGGACCGCGAGATTGCCCGAGATCGGCCAGAATGGCGGGGGCGCGGCCCCGCTCGAGGCCGTCCGAACGACGCTGGCGGAGGTGTGGGCCCACAAGCTGCGGTCGTTCCTGACCCTCATTGGGGTCGTGCTCGGCACCGCGGCGGTCACCGTGAACGTGACGATCATGGACGGCGTCAAGGTCATGGTGTGGGACGGGATTCGGGGCCTGGGGTTCGATGGTGTGATGTTCGTCGCGCCCCGCGAGCCCGAGGACCGGATCGAGCAGCGCAAGCGCACGTACTCGAGGGGTCTCACGGCACGCGACCTCGGCGTGGTGCGCAGAGATGCCTCCTCGCTGGACTCGGTCGCCGCGGTGCGGATCGCCAACTTTGTCGTTAGCGCCCGGGGGGTGCAGCGGCGGGTGCGCGTGTACGGCATCACTCCTTCCTACGGACGGGTGCACGACCGGGAGGTGAGTCTCGGCCGCTGGTTCGAGGAGTCCGACGAGTTCGAATCGCGCAAGGTGGCCGTGCTGGGTGTCGACCTGGCCGAGCGGCTCTTTGGGACTAATGACCCGTTGGGCAAGCCGGTGCGGATCGGCGATGCACTCTTCCAGGTGATCGGCGTGGAGAAGCGGATGGGCAACCGCATGGCCAACTCGGGGTGGACCCGCCGCGAGATGGGCGGTGTGCTGATTCCGCTCTCCGCGTTCCGCGCCTACCTGCAGGGCGGTGAGGGGATCACGATCCTCTCCGTGAAGACCCCCGACGCCGAAAACCTGAACCTGGTGAAGGCCGAGGTCGAGCGCCTCGTGCGCCGCTCGCACCACGGCATCTCCGATTTCGAGGTCGAGAACATCGCCGACGAGATCCTCAAGGCCGAGAAGGAGATTCGGGTGATGTTGCGGAACTGGACGATCGTGCTCGCCTCGATCGCCGGGATCTCCCTACTCGTCGGTGGGGTCGGGATCTATTCCGTCCTGAGGATCTCCCTCGCGGAGCGCCTGTACGAGATCGGACTGCGCAAGGCCATGGGCGCCTCCGACCGCGCAATCCTGCTGCAGTTCATGGTCGAGTCCGCCACCCTCTCGATCCTGGGGGCGACCGTCGGCTGCCTGGTGGGCGCGGTGATCACGGAACTGGCGTCCGGGGCGTTCGAGGGCGGGTTGCCGCTCGCACCGCTGGGCCTCGTGCTCGGTGTCGGCTTCGCGGTGGCGGTCGGGGTGTTCGCCGGGGTGTTCCCGTCGCTGGCCGCGGCCCGTCTCACCCCGGTCGAGGCGCTGCAGGGCTGACCTCCCCGCAGGCGCCGGACCCCCAGGCTTGGTACCATTCCTCCTGCGGAGCCGCGAAGGCACATGCAGGAAGACGCGATGACCGGCGGGCCACTTCCGGCGGACCCTTCCGCGGTGAAGCCCGCGAGAGGCTCCCGAAACCCGCTGTGGAGCGCCCGACGCTGGGTGCCGAAAGGCGTGCTGGTCATCTTCTTCCTCAACCTGTTCCTCCGTGGGGACGGCTACTTCCCGTTTTCGAAATCCGTGGAGCCGCACCTCTTCGGCTTCCTCGTTCTGCTCCAGACGCTTGTCCTGATCACGGCTTCGGTGTGGATGGCGGTCGTGATCGTCAGGTTCGGGTCCCCGCTCGGCCCGATCGGGATGAGCGATCGAACGCAGCTCGCGCTTGCGGCGGTCAGCCTCTTCCTGATTGCGGCCTTGCAGGTCCTGAACGCCAGGCGCTTCGCCGAGTTCGGGTACGTTGGCAGACCGGTGCTCCTGGGTGTCCTGCTGCTGGGCGCGTCGCTCGCGCTGGCACTGTTGTGGGGAAGAAACAGATTCTGGGGCATCCTGCTGGCGGATCTGATCCTGAAGGTGTACCCGCTCGTCTGCTTCCCGATCGCCGCCGAGAGGTCGGACATGCTTCCGATCATCGGGGAGGCCGCGCGCTCCATGCTCGCCGGGGAGAACATCTACAGGTTCTACCTGCTGGACAGCGGGGTGTGGACGCAGATGGTCCGGTTTCCGGGGCTGGTCATGTCGTACGCCCCGGCAACCATACTGAATTTCGACCCCAGGCTGATCACGCTCGCGAGCGAGGCCCTGTTCTTTGTGCTGCTGTTTCGCCGTTTCGGCCGCAACCCCCTGTTCTTGGGAGGCGCGATCCTGCTCGCCCTGTCGCCCTACTGGCACTTCCGGCACGAGCTCTACGAGGCGCCGTTCTGGGTCGCCCTGGCCGTCGTGCTGCTCGCGCTCGAGCGGCGGAATTCGGTGGCCGAGGTCGCGGCTCTGTCAGTTGTGGTGTGCATGCACCAGTGGGGTCTCCTTGTCCTGCCGTTCGTCCTGCTTTTCCTGGTCCGGGCGCGCCCGTGGGTGTACGGCCTCGGCGTGGCGGCGTCCGCGCTCGGCGTGGGCGCCCTCGTCGTGGCCGTGGCCTCTGCGGGCGACCTCGCGGCGTTCTGGCAGCACACGGTCGCGTACTACGCCGCAACGCTGACGTCGTGGGCGCAACAGGACGCCTTCCCGAGGACGAGCCTCTACCTGACCCCATTCATCGCCCGAGTGGGAGGGGCGGCCGCCGTGAAGGCCGCCAGCGCGCTTCTGGTCGCGGCGGTCTTCGGCTGGGCCTGCCTCAGGCTGAAAAATCTGGCGCAGCTCGTCGGCTTTCTCGCGCTCACACTCCTGGCCGTCCTCGTGACCAACACGGTCGCCTGGACGTACCAGTACCTGCTCGTCGGCGCGCTGCTCTGGATCGGGCTCATGCTCAGGGTCGAGGGCGAAGCAGGCGCTGCACCAGGGCGTTGAGCGGGTCGGTGACGGCCGGGGTGTTCGGGTCGCTGGCCGCAGCTCGCGTCACCGCGGTTGAGGCACAAGAAGGCTGATCGCCTACGAGTCATGCGGAGGTCGCAAAGCGGCAGAGCGATCGCGGGGCGTCCGCAGGCAATTGGGGCGCGCGGGACCCAAACGATCTCATCGGGTCCGCTGCCCATGCCCGGTAGAATGGCACCGGGGTTCAAGGGTGTGTCAGGGTTGACGAAGATGTTCGCCGTGGCTTTCACATTGGCGGCGCTGGAGGCCACCGCGATCGACTACTTCGGATACGCCCACACCGAGGGAGTCGGTCGAGAGGTCGCGGCCTGGACCAATGCCGGCCACTTCCTGGTGGAAGATCCGACATTCGACTACACGGGTCAAATCAACCACTGGAAGGTCGTTTACGACATGAAGGCAATTGTGGAGCTGAGCCACGTGTTCGTGCCGGGGCGGACGGGAGGCCTGTACCCGGACTGGCAAGAGCGGTGGCACACCTTTGTCGAGGTCAACGGGAGCCGGTTGACTCCCGACTTCGTCGCGGCCTTCCTCGTCATGGACGAGCCGCTCCTGCGAGGCCTGAGCTGGGCGCAGACGGCCGCACTCGTGGCCACGGTCAAGGGGACTCTCCCCGATATTGCGACGTCGATCGTCGAGAACGCTGAGCTGGTCGAGCAACTCCCGTCCCTGTTGCCGCCCGAGCTCGATTGGGTCGGGCTTGACTCGTACGGCGTAAGGCACCCCGCCTACGACCCGCGGTACCTCTCACAAATTGACAGCCTCCGACGGAGAATGCTCCCGACTCAACGCCTTGTCGTCATTGGCGACGGTTGGTTTGGGCCGGTGCATTCCGCAGCTGGTCTCGTGCCCTGCGACATGGCAGACATCGCTTGGGACTATTTCGAGCTGGCCGTGGAGCGTGATGCCGTGGCGTTGATCTTCTTCCTCTGGAGATCTGACGTAATTAGCGAGGAGGTTGACGGCGCCATAGGTTCCGACGCATTCGACCGCTGCGAATTCTGTGCCCGACGTCCGATCAACACCCAGCGCATCATCGGTGCCCTCGTAACCGCCAAGCAGCCCGTGTTTCCAGGGTGCGCGAGGCGACACCTTAGCGCCGCACGGTGAAAGCGCTGGGTGCGAGGGGCTCAGCCCTTCCGCAGCACCAGCACGCGCTCGATGCCGGCGTGGTCGAGGCCGCGCTGGACCTCCAGAAGGCCGGTCGCGGCGGTGACGTCGCGGAGCCTGGTGCGCTGCCACGGCCCCATCTCCAGCAGAGCGAGACCCCCGGTGGCCAACAGGCGTGGGAGATCCGCAAGCAGCAGCCGCAGGAGGTCGGTGCCGTCCTCCCCCCCGGCGAGTGCGAGGCGCGGCTCGTGTCGCAGGATCTCGACGGGCAGTCCGGTGATGTCCGCGTCGGTGACGTACGGGAGGTTGGCCACGACCAGGTCGAATGGCCCCGTCAGGTGGGTCGCGAGGTTGCCGACGATGAAGCGCACCGTTGCCCCAAGCCGGCTGGCGTTGGCTCTCGCCACGTGCACGGCCGGGAGGGACAGGTCTGTGGCGAGGACGCGGCTGTACGGAAACTCGAGGGCCAGAGTGACGGCCAGACAGCCGGAGCCGGTTCCGACGTCGAGGACGCGGGGGCCCTCAGGGAGGGGGAGCGCGAGCGCGCACTCCACGACCAGTTCGGTCTCGGGCCTCGGGATGAGCACCGCCGGCGTGACCGTGAACGACCGCCCCCAGAACGGGCACGATCCAACGATGTAGTGCGCCGGCTCCCCGGCGGCGCGGCGGGCGAGCCAGCCGCGGTAGACGTCCGCCGACGCATCCGGCACCTGCTCCTCGGGGTGCGCGAGCACCCAGGCCTCGGCGCGTTCCACGGCG
>Ga0256868_10000238_pt1 | contig 32872 bp, 32 predicted proteins | sample RVTome_13_FD_187341 | JGI IMG/M metagenome (GOLD analysis project Ga0256868, IMG submission 187341) | Soil microbial communities from uranium-contaminated site in the Upper Colorado River Basin, Wyoming, United States - RVT92D227 HiSeq ...
CAGGCTGAGTCTGAAACACCTGAAAAAAGTGGAAATCAGGCGGCAGCTACGGGAATGTCGGGGCATAGTCCTCACCGACCCGCCTCTACAGGTAGCTGAGGAGTTGATAAGCGTGGCAAAGCGGCATGACATCCCCGTGTTGTGGGACCCGGGAATTCTGATAAACCCAGATCGGGAAGCATTGCTCTCTCTTGCCAAAGAGGCCGAAGTTATCTTCTTAAACGAAACAGAGACGAGTGCTCTGCTGGGTGCTGGTGAGGTAGACACGAGCTTGCAACGATTGCAGAAGCTGGGATTTCATAATCATATAGTACTCAAACTTGGTGCTCAGGGAGCTGTCATGCTTGAGCCGGCTAGTGGTACGTTGATTGAAATCCCTGCCCTGCCACTTAGGGAGCTCGGTCTAAATGTGATCAACACAGTGGGTTGCGGAGATGTCTTCGCTGGAGTCTTCGCTGCCTATTATGTCATGGGAAGTAACCTTGAACAGTCGCTTATCATGGCCAGTGCTGCCGCAGGCCTCAATGCCGCCCGACCTGAAACCAGAGGCAGCCCCGACCGAGCAGCCTTAGAGGCGACAGAACAGCAATTCCGCAATCTTGGGTTCACGGTTCGGGAATACAGAGCTCCAAAAATCACTGAGTGACTCTTTTCGATAAGATGTCTGAATTCCGGAGGCAACTAGAAACAGGCATCCGCACAGGAATCAAAAAGGGGTGGAGTAGTTTTGTCTGGATATGCAAAATCATTGTCCCTGTCTCCTTCGTTGCAGCTCTTATCCAGTGGAGCGGTTGGCTAAGTCAGATAGATCTTCTGCTACAACCCTTAATGAGCGTGATCAATCTGCCTGCCGCAGCAGCACTGCCAATCATCGTCGCAATGACAGTAAGTTTTTACGCGGGGATCGCCATCATGATGGTACTGCCCTTTACCATTCAACAGATTACCTTGATTGCCTTGTTCATAACGATCGCTCACATGCTCATTGTCGAAGGCATAGTCCAACATAAGTCTGGTTTGAACGTCATGAAAGCAACCTCGGTTCGTATTGGCGCAGCCATTTTGTCTGTGTTCGTTGTCTCCCAATTCTTCACTGATACCAGTCAGAGCATTAGTTTGCCAGCCAGCCTTGCAACTCAGGTTCCGTTCATCGAGGTTCTGAAGGGTTGGGCTATTGACACGTTGCGCTTATGCGGCAGGGTTTTCCTGATCATCATGCTGGTTATGATGGCGCTCCATGCTTCAGGATCTTTGGGATGGATCAAGTATCTGGTCAAGTTTTTCAGGCCGTTGATGAAAGTCCTTGGACTTCCGGACCAAGCAGCAATGATGTGGGTAACAGGCGCTGGTTTTGGCCTGCTATATGGGAGCGCCGTTATTATGGAAGAAGCTAAGAAGGGGGCTTTAGCAAAGGAAGAACTGGAACATGTCCAAATTTCTCTTGGCATCAACCATAGTATAGTGGAAGAAACTGGCTTATTCCTGGCGTTAGGAGTGAATCCCTTGTGGCTATTGATACCCCGGTTTGTCGCAGCCATAATAGGAGTTCAGGCTCTCCGCGGCATACAGTATCTCAAGAGCAAGCTACTTCCTAGGTGAGTCCTCATAGCATCGCCATGGTAGATCGGTGCTCTAAGTCTGAAATTTGACAGCGCCCGACCGGGCTAATTCAGAGGAAGTGGCAAAGCGCAGCCGCAAGCTCGGCTTCGCAGTTCGGAAGCGCAAGCTGCCTTGAAACGCCCGGCATCTTGAAGGGTCCATACTCTTTATCATGCTACCTCCCGCCACCCTCGAGTAGCTACCTTACGTAACTGCCGGACAGTTGTATCTCACCACATTACTCTTCCACAACCTCGACTACCTTATTCTTGCTCTTGAGGCCGCTGAGAATTCTGACCCGGCTCTTGGCGACGCCCAAATGCTCTGCCAGTAATTTGATGACTGCCTGGTTGGCTTTGCCTTCCTTGGGTGGCTCTTTAACCTTGACTATGAAGCTATCGCCTTCCTGGCTGACCTCTTCAGTTCTGGAATTGGGCTTCACCCTAACTTGGATTCTCATTTACTATTTCTCCCCGTATTCCCTGGTTGTCAAACTCTACCAGTTTGACAGGTGTTATCTCGTTGCTCAGGGACTTCTTGCAGTGAGCAAATACCCGGATATAGTTGCTGGTCAACCCTGAATATATGCCACTTCCGGGCCTGGTTTCCTGCTCCCACAGGACGGGCATAATCTGCCTCAAGAACTGCTCACAGAAGCGGCATCGGGAGCTTCGGGATAGCTCCAGCATCCGCTGGTTGCGCTCTTGCTTGACCTTGTCTTTTATCTGCTTGGGCATCATTGCTGCTGTCGTTTCGGGGCGGGGGGAGAAGGGAAACACATGGATGTTGGCAAAGCCAGCCTGTTGACAGAAAGAATAACTCTGTTCAAACTCCTCGTCGCTTTCTCCGGGGAAACCAACCATGATATCTGTGGTGATGGCGGCCTCTGGTATCGTGTCTTTGATCAGATTCATTGTTCTCTGATACTGGTCCAGAGAGTAGCTCCTCTTCATCCTCTGCAGCACGGTCTGGCTGCCGCTTTGCAGTGCTAAGTGGAAATGCCGACAAAGCCTTTCATCCTGCCACAAGGCGAGAAGCTTAGAAGATACTTCCGAAGGCTGTAAAGATGAGAGACGTAATCTCTCGATGCCCGTGACGTCGAGAATACGCTGGATTAAATCCTTGAGGTCAGCACTTAATCCTTCACTACTGGTCAGGACAGCGTCTTTGTAGGTGCCAACTTTCGTCCCGGTGAGAACAACTTCTTTGTAATCCAGAGCCACCTTCTGTTTGATTTCCTCAATTATCTGTGAAGATGGCAGGGAATATTCGCGTGGTCTTACTTCAGGCACAATGCAATATGTGCAGGGGCCATGACAGCCATCCTGAATCTTTATCAGGCTGCGAGTCCTCATGGTGACAGCGGGCACCTGAGATTGTTTTGTTGGACCCTCACCGAATCCTCTCTCTTCGAGGGAGAGAGCTTGGATAAGGGTAAGCAGGTGCTCTTTCTCTTCATTGTCAACTATGAGGTCAGCGAGCGGGGCTAGCACTTGGCGACTTCGCTGGGCATAGCAGCCGGTGGCGATAATCAGGGCCCGGGGATTTCTGCGCCGGGCCAGCCTGAGCCAGTGGCGCGACTTGCGATCGGCGATATGGGTGACCGTGCAGGTATTGGCAATGTAAATATCGGCCACATCACTCGGGGATACGATCTGAAACCCCGATCGGCTAAATTGACCGGCTAAGGACTCTGTTTCGGCCTGATTGAGCTTGCACCCTAATGTATAGAAAGTCACCCTCATTGGAGGGGATTATATTTAGTGCTTGGCTGAGCGGTCAAATTGCCGTGCTTGAAGTTTGCTTGGCTATCATCCAATGGGGTATAGTTAGCGATTCTAACCAAAGGCATAAAGCTGCGGTGCGAAATTGAATGAACGAGCTCGGTGGAAAGTCTTGCCCCCGGTGCCACAAGACTACTTAAATGCCTCCGGCGTGCCTCCCCTAATTGCTCAACTTCTGTACAATCGTGGTATCAAACTGGAAGGGATTGACTCTTTCTTGTCTGTTGATTGCAGACTGGAGGGTAACCCTTTCCTCCTTCCTGATATGTCACAGGCTGTTAGCCGGGTCTACAAGGCCGTGCTTGCCCGGGAAAAGATTGCCGTCTATGGTGACTTTGACGTTGACGGCGTCACAGCCATAGTCATTCTGGTCGAGGGACTGTCAAGGCTGGGTGCTGAAGTCATTCCCTATATTCCTGACCGCATCAAGGAAGGCCACGGACTAAAGATTTCAGCCCTTGAAAAGCTTCGTGCCCAGGGGACTAATCTGATCATCACTGTTGATTGTGGCGTAACCGACATCAAAGAAGCAAAACAAGCTCAAGACATGGGAATGGATATGATCATCACTGACCATCACATGCCGCTGAAGAGCCTGCCTCGAGCCGTAGCTGTAGTTGACCCAAAGCGAAAGGATTCAGCGTATCCTTTCATGGATCTAGCCGGTGCTGGCGTTTCCTTCAAGCTGCTGCAAGCGCTATTCCATAAAGATAGCCGGGAGAAATGGCTAACCAGGTCCCTGGACTTAGTAGTTCTGGCCACAGTCACCGATTTAGTTGCCCTCCTTGGCGAGAACCGTTATCTGGTTAGGGAAGGCCTCAAAGAGCTCAATAATAGCTCCCGTGTGGGAATTCAGGAAATGGTTAAGTCGGCTGGGCTGAAGTTGGGCGAGCTTGATGCTGAAGATATCGCCTGGGTACTGGGGCCTCGTCTCAATGCAGCTGGCAGGATGAACGATGCCTCTAGCAGCTACCAGTTGCTCACTACTCAGTCATCAGAAGAAGCTCGCCTCCTGGCTCGGGAACTGGGGGCAAAGAATGTCGAGCGGCAGAAACTAACCAACGAAGTATTAAGTCGAGCGAAGGAAAGACTGGTTCCTAAATTACATCTGCCGCTGCTTATAGACGGTGACGAAAGTTACTCCGTCGGTGTTATTGGGCTTGTTGCCAGCAAGCTCGTAGATGAATTCTACAAGCCTGCCATCATAATTAGCCTGGGTCCAGAGTCATGTCAGGGTAGCTGTCGCAGCATAGCTGAGTTCGATATGGTGTCTGCTTTGACAGAATGCCATGATTTGCTTATTGCCTACGGTGGCCATCCACTAGCTGCTGGCTTCACCGTACCGCGCCGAAATGTGGCTCACCTGGAGCAGAAGCTTGTGAGCTTGGCTGCGGACCGCTTGAGTCATCTGGAACTCCGCCCTGAACTCATCATTGATGCCGAGCTTCCTTTGGCTACTTTCAGCGGAGAGACCTTTAACCTCATACAGAACCTGAGCCCCTTTGGGCGTGGCAACCCTCAGCCAACCTTCCTTACTCGACAGGTCGAGGTAACCGAGTGTCGCAACTTCGGCAATCAAGGTGAGTGGCTCAGGCTGAAACTCAGGCAAGGAAACGTAACTTGGCAAGCTGTGGATTTTGAGTCCCACAAAAAACCGGAGGGAGTCCCATCTCGCATAGACATTGTGTATAACCTGGAGAAGAGGTGCTGGGGTGGTGAAGAAGTGCTAAGCCTCAATCTTCTCGACTTTGCCCCGGCTCAGCTTCGCTAGCAGGCTCAGCCGCGAGGGCCTGTTTCTGAGATCGGCGCATCCGGAAAATAAGCCAGGGCAAAAATACCGCCAATATTGCCAAGTCAAGCACTTGGGCTTGACGAAGCCACCCGAGCACTGGTACGTCCGTACGGAGAAACCTGATGCCAAAATCACCGGTGGCAAAAATGCAAAGGAAAAAGAAGAAAAGACTGCCTTCGGGTTTGAATTTTCCCCGAAGCCGCCACACTATGGCAAAGACTATCAGGTTCCACAATAAATGATAAATCGTAGTAGGGTGCACCGGAACATTCAAGGTGGCAAGACTGTCCGGGTGAGTGTAGACGACTGCCCAGGGCAGGTCAGGAGCAGAGACACCGTGGCAGCACCCGTTTATGGTGCAACCAATCCTGGCTATGGCTAAAGCTAAAGGCGCCCCCACGGCAAGGGCATCGCCCATGCTAAGTAGCATTGAGAAGCGCATCCTCGTCACCCACATGTAGATTAATGCTGCCACAATGATGCCGATAATCATGCCGTTTTGAGCAAGGCCCTGAAAGCCGATAATCTCCCGGGGGTTGGCTACGAAATATTCCCAATCATAGAATACAAATGCTAGCCGACCTCCGGCAAGGCCGCCAACTACACCCCAGAAAAAAATACTGTAAACATCACGGGGGATGCCTAGTCGCTTTGCTTCCCTGGGCATGATGATTAACAGCGATGCAACCCCTAGAGCTACCATAATCCCGTACCACCGTATCTCCAGGGAGCCAATGTTGAAAGCAATAGGGTCTACGTTGATGGTGAACATTTATCCTTTCCTTTCAAGAGAAAATAGCATTGACGAAGACCTCAGCATCAAAGGGAGCCATATCCTGCAATTTTTCACCAGTACCAATATAAGAGATTGGTAGGTTCAATTGGTCGCAGATGGCAAATACTATGCCACCTCGGGCCGTGCCATCCAGTTTGGCCAGGAAGATATCGGTAACGTCCACAGCTTCGGTGAAATGTTTGGCCTGCGCCAGTCCATTTTGTCCTGTGGTAGCATCCATTACCAGCAAGACTTGATGAGGGGCTGTAGCGTCCTGCTTGGCTACTACTCTCTTTATCTTCTTGAGTTCTTCCATAAGGTTAAATTTAGTATGGAGGCGACCGGCAGTATCGATGATTACTGCCTGAGCATGGCGGCTATACCCGGCCTGAACGGCATCATAGGCGACTGCTCCGGGGTCGCCACCTGGCTGATGGGCGATGACCTCAGCACCTACTTTCCCGCCCCAGTGTTCAAGCTGGTCAATAGCTGCTGCCCGAAACGTGTCTGCTGCCGCTAGGATAACTCTCTTTCCCTGCGAAGTCAAACCATAGGCTAGCTTGGCAATGCTCGTCGTCTTTCCCGAGCCATTCACGCCAACCACGAGGATGATATAAGGGGATTGTGCACTTTGCTCAGGAGTCGGATTTGCTCTCTGGGGGACGCTTAATAAGCTGACCATCTCCTCTTTCAAAACTCTTCGTATCTGAGATACCTCTGAAAGTCTATCTGTTTTCACCCGCTCTCTAACTTTGCTCAGGAGTCTGCTCGTAGTCTCGACGCCAACATCAGCCGAGACCAGCAACTCTTCCAATTCCTCCCAGACCTCATCCCCAAAAGAGCTCCGCTTAAAAATGTTAGCTATCTTGCCGAACCAGGTTTCTTTGCTCCTTTTTACTCCCAGTTCAGTCTTTTTTAAAAAATCAAACAAGTTCCCTCCGTTATCAAGGGTATCCGTATATAGTAACACAAGTTTGGACGACCTTTTAGCTGGCGATTTCTTGTCTTTCTGGTGCAGGTAGCTCTCGCTTTTTTCTCACGAATAGAAGAGGATATATGATGTCGCTTGTACAGCAGGGAATCCAAACTGAGAGGAATAAAAATAAAAAGACGTAAGGGAGCAGATGAATCCAATCAGCTATGCCAAAGGCTGTGAAGTAGAATAACGATGCCCAGGTACTTACTAATACGTGTCCAAAGTGCGTAGTTTTGGTTGTTTGCCTCCAATAGCCGATAGCAATGCCAGCCAATGCCACGAAGTTTATCCACCATTCTTCAATGAAAGGCACATGAAACTCCATTTGGGCGTGGAGTAAGCTTCCGCTTAGATAAGGAATAATGGCATCGCTTATAGTAGCTACACCGATTGAGCCTGTCCAGCCAATCAGAACTGCCGCCCAGAATTTGCCCTTTCCATATCTCATGTACATAGCTGTGGTTACAAGTGCGCTCAACAAAACGTGGAGTGGGTGTGAGACATAGAAAGCGGTCTGGGAAATATGGGGAGGCGCATTGCCCAAAACCACTATGACCATGATGATAACACCACTGACGGCGCCAAGGGCGGTGAAAGGGACATGCTCTTTGAGTTCTTGTGCTATGCGCTTGCCCATTTCCTATTTCGCCAATTGAGGCTGTTTCCTGTAACAGTGCGAGCAGAGTCCAGAAAACTCACAAAGGTGATATTCGGTATGAAAACCCAGATGCCGGGCAAATTCGTTTTCCCCTTGGCATAATCCCTCGTCGGCAAACTCTTGAATGGCTCCACAGTCCTGGCAGATCATGAAACGATGACAGCCCTCGGCAGCATTCAAGCTGCACTTCACAAATCCGCCACCGGATAGCATTTTGTGCGCTAGATTGAGGCGGCAAAGCAAATCGAGTATACGGTAGATGGTAACATGGTTCAGATGTTTGCCTCTGGCGCGCAAAGTGCCCTGTATATCATATGGGGACAGCGGCTTTTCAGTTTCGTCCAGCACCTCAAGCACCAGCCTCCGTGGCCTGGTCGCCTTGTATCCTTGGGCCTGCAGAATTCGAATCGAGTTTTGGACCACGGCAGTATTCTACCTGATGGGAAAAATAAATGCAACAATATTGCAATTAGCCTTGAGGATAATTGCTCAGCCTCCTGGTCCTTTCCCATCAGGCCGCGAGCTCTTCAAGCAGCATTATTGCAGCTTCTTTATCCAGGGGCTGGTTGTTGTTGCCGCACTTGGGCGACTGTATGCAGGATGGGCAGCCGTCGGCGCAGGGACATTCTTCCACGGCTTTCAAAGTAGCCTGCCAGAGCTCGAGTATCATCTCAAATCCCTTCTCGGCGATGCCGATGCCTCCGGGGTGAGCATCGTAAATAAAAATCTGCGCGTTGCCCGTATCGGGATGAAAAGGGGTGGAAACACCGCCAATGTCATTGCGGTCACAGAGTGCAAATAGGGGCAGTATGCCAATGGCAGCGTGTTCGCAGGCATGTAAACCGCCGTGGAAGTCGAGCCCGGCATCGGCTATTCTGTTAATCGCCTTCTGAGGCAAATCAAACCACAGGGCCTTGGTGGGAAAGGTTTGCGGTGGCAGGTTCAGAGGCAACGCTTCGACGACCTCCTCGGTGAACTGTTTCTTCTTCTTGTAACCAACCACCGTGATAGTAACATCAACATCTCCGAAGTATACCTTCACACCGTGGCAATCGTTTTCCTGGAGCAGTTTCTTGACCCGGATTTCGTGTATCTCCGTAGTCTGGGTGTAGTAGTCCACGGGCCTTGGTTCTACCCAGGCAATGCGTCTGGCCAAATCGAGTTCCTTGATAAGGTAGGATTCACCCTGGTGAAGATAGATAGCGCCCGGGTGTACCTGGAAAAAGGCAACGCTGGCTTCCACTGTCTCTAGCAACTGACCATCCTGCCCATCAACGACGGCATAATTTTGCCCTGATGTTGCCCTGATGTTTATGTCCTGAGCGGGATAGGAAATAACAGGAGCGGGGTGCCATTTCACCTCGCGTCTTCTTAACATCCCTTCTTGTTCTAGCTCAAGCAGCATAGTCCCCATGGTTGGTCCGAAGAATTCCTCATCCTTATCTTGCAGTGGTTTCTCCCAGGCAGCACAAAGGAGGTGAGGCTTCAGAATATAAGGATTGTCAGGATTAATTATGGCATTATCAAAGTTCTTGCTGAAAAAGAATTCTGGATTGCGCATGAGATATTGGTCAAGGGGATTCTCCAGGGCGATAAGGAAACTCAAGGAGCTGTGGGTGCTTCGTCCGCTACGTCCTGCCTGCTGCCAGGCACTGGCAATGCTTCCCGGATAGCCTGTAAGAACAGTAGCATCCAAGTCACCGATATTTATTCCCAGCTCCAGGGCTGTTGTGGCGACCAAACCGAGAAGCTCGCCTTCAAAAAACTGACGCTCAATTCGACGTCGGTCTTCGGGAAGGTACCCTGCCCGGTAAGGGCTGATCTTGTCTTTCAGAGATGGAGGTAGTTGTTCCTGGGTATAAATATAAATGAGTTCGGTAAGCTTACGAGTGCTGGCAAAAACCAAGCTACGAATCTCTTTCTGAACAAGCTCTTCAAGGAGAAAGGCTGCCTCGCTGTTGGAACTGCGCCGGCCGGTCTTATTTTCATCAATTAGAGGTGGATTCCAGAAAGTGAAGTATTTCTCACCGTGTGGTGAGCCATCTTCGGTAACGGCTTCAAAAGGCAAACCGACGATGTTTTGAGCATGCTGCTGGGGATTGGCGATGGTGGCTGAGCAGCAGATGAACTGAGGAGCGGAGCCATAGAAAGAGCAAAGCCGCCGCAACCTCCGTAAGACATTGGCTACATGGGAGCCGAAAACCCCTCGATAAATATGGGTTTCATCTATTACAACATACTTGAGATTGCGAAACAACTTGGACCACGATTGATGGTTAGGCAGAATGCCCAGATGGAGCATATCTGGGTTGGTGAGCACCACCCTGGCTTGTTTTCTTATGTTTGCCCTTTCTTCCCGTGGTGTATCGCCGTCGAATGTAGCCGTGGCTTGTGGAGAGATCGCCTCGCTTCTAGATCGCAATGATAGGGGGTGTGCGATTTGTTTTAGACTGCGTAGCTGGTCCTGGGCCAAAGCTTTCGTGGGGAAGATATAAAGAGCACGGCTATCCTTATCATGTACAAGCGCGTCGAGTGTAGCTAACTGGTAGCACAGGGTCTTGCCGCTGGCACTAGGCGTGGCTATTATGACATTTTTCCCGGCAAAGATGGCATTCAAAGCTTTTGCCTGATGGCTAAAGAGAGCGGATATGCCCACGGATTCCAGACATGCTTGAAGGCTAGGGTGGAGAGGAGCATCGAGTTTCTCGAGAATTGCACCTTGATGAGGAATCCGTTCAATGTGGACAATCTGTTGGCGATAGTCAGTCAGGCTGAGAAGGTGGTGAAGAAAAGCAGCGGCATCCATTTATATTAGCCCTAACAGAAGCTAATGGCTCTTCAGAAGCCTCACAAAATTGATTTCAACTCTAACCCGGTTCGCACGCAGATCACAGGATTTTCGTGGACAGTCTAGGGGAAGGTCTCTATTTCCGAACTCAACAACTCCACATCGGGGTAGTTCTGGACAATGAACTTCACGACGTTGGCCAGAACCTCATCGGCGTGTCTTCTGTGGTTGCTAACGCAAGCTACACCCAAAGTGGCTAGCTGCCATAAGTCCTGGTTATCTACCTCGGCTACAGAAACATTGAACTTGTTCTGTAACCGGGTGATGATGGACTTAATTACCTGTCTCTTGCCTTTAAGGGACTGGTTCTCAGGGAGGCGAAGCTCGATTTGGCACACACTGACGTGCATTATCTGTTCCCCTCCTTAGTTCTCCCTCGAAGGGGGAGAGCATAGATGGGAGTCATAGTCCTTTTTTAGCAATGTAAGCCACGAGGTCAGCAAGACGACAGCTATAGCCCCACTCGTTGTCATACCAGGCCAATACCTTTATCAGGTTGCCATCAATGACCATGGTGCTCAGGGCATCGAAGATGGCACTGGCAGGATTGCCCTTGAAATCTGAGCTCACCAATGGCTGGTCACAATATTCCAGAATTCCCTTGAGCTCTCCGTCAGCAGCCTTACGAAAGGCAACGTTAACTTCCTCAGCGCTTGCCTTCCTCTTCAAATCAGCGACAAAGTCCACGACAGATACCACCGAAACGGGTACCCTGAGGGCAATCCCGTGTAACTTCCCCTGAAGTTCTGGAATGACCACGCCCACGACCTTAGCAGCGCCGGTAGTAGTGGGGATGATGTTGGTACCGGCAGACCTGGCCCGGCGCAGGTCGTGATGGAACACGTCCAGTATCTTCTGGTCGTTGGTATAGGCGTGAACGGTAGTCATTAAACCGTGAATTATGCCGAAATTCTGATTGAGCACTTTAACCACCGGGGCAATGCAATTGGTGGTGCAAGAGCCGTTGGATATAATGCGGTGTTTTGCCGGGTCGTATTTCTCTTCATTGACGCCGAGGACAATAGATATGTCCTCTTCCTGAGCCGGTGCTGAAATAATCACTTTCTTGGCACCGCCTTGAAGATGGGCAGCAGCCTTGCTTGCCTGGGTGAAAAGCCCTGTGGATTCAATCACAATATCCACTCCATAGTCTCTCCAGGGAATTTTCGCCGGCTCACGCTCAGCCAACACCTTTATTTTCCTCCCATCGACTACGATGCCATCGTCTTTCGGCTCCACCTTGCCGGGATAGATACCATAATTGCTGTCGTACTTGAAAAGATGGGCATTGGTTTTGGCATCGGTAAGGTCATTCACCGCTGCCACCTCCGCCTTACCGCCACAACGCTGGATAATCGCTTTCAGAGCTAACCTGCCAATACGCCCGAAGCCGTTGATTCCCACTTTTGTTGCCATTTCCTATCTCCTCCTTCTTAGTTAATTTCCACCATCAACTTATCTCTGTCCCTTCAAGGGAGAGGGCAGACAGAGTCAGTCCTTAGCTATGTATAAGGAAGCACCATCCATAGCAATGTTGCTCACCCCGCCCTCCTCTGTCAAGAGCTTCAAATGAGCCAGGGTCTCGGTGATGGCCATTCGCTTATCCCAGACTGGCAAATCCCGAAAGGCGATGCCTCCTCTGTCGGTCATCCACGGGATCCTCTGAGCTATCTCGTAGGCTGTCTTCAGACCGTCGCGCAAAGACTTCAAGATAGCTCTCCTCCTGTGTTCATGGTGCTCGAGTATCTTCTCTATTCTCAGCCCCAAAGCATTGAACAGCGGCCCGTGTCCCGGGAGTACGAAACTAACCTTGAGGTTCTGTAGTTTCTTAAGGGAAGAAATATAGTCGCCCAGGGGGTTATCGCCGGAGAGGGGATTGTAGCCGACGTGGGGAGTGGTTTCATACAGAACATGGTCACCAGTGAGAATAAACTTCTTCTCTTTTTCATAAAGGCAGATATGACCTGGCGAGTGCCCCGGCGTCCATAACACCTGAAATTCAAAAGAATCGTTGGAGATTATGTCGCCATCCTCTAGCATAACGTCAGGCGAATTCGGGGTAACATATTTGTTCATCCATAGCGAAGCCTCTTTCAACTGAGGCAATAGGTCCTGAGGGACACCATTCTGCCGAAGCAACTCTTCAGTCCTTTGAATGAGGTCAGCGAAGTCTTTATACCTGGGAGAGATAAAGCCCGCATCAATTCTGTGAATTGCTACCTGGGCCCCGCAGACCTGTTTTATTTTGCTTGATAATCCGTAATGGTCAGGATGGATATGGGTGACAACCACTTTCTTGATGTCTCGGAGTTTGAGATTAGCTGCCTTCGTCCCCTCCTGGAGAGCCCACAAGGATTCCTGACTATCCCAACCACTATCAACCGCGATGTGGCCATCGCCGCCTTCAACTACATAAACGTTGGTAGACAATGATCCGCTTCCAGGACCAGGACTCTTTATTTGGTGAACACCGTCTAATACCCGCATTGTTTTATCCTCTCCAGACCATATAATACTCTTTTGCCAGGGTAGTGTGCAGCCTTTCCCAATTCCTCCTCTATCCTGAGGAGACGATTGTACTTAGCCAGTCTCTCGCTGCGGCAAGGGGCACCAGCTTTGATAAATCCGGCATTGCTAGCTACCGCGACGTCAGCAATAGTAGTATCTTCGGTCTCACCGGACCTGTGACTGACAATGGTTGTCCAGCCCACCTGCTGAGCTCTCTTGATAACAGCTAGTGTTTCACTGAGCGTGCCTATCTGATTTACCTTAATAAGGATTGAATTGGAGGCCTTTTGGGCAATGCCCTTTTCCAGGCGCGTCATGTTGGTGGCATAAAGGTCATCGCCGACAATTTGAGTCTTCTTTCCCAGTCGAGCAGTGAGCAACGACCAATTTGCCCAGTCATCCTCAGCCAGCCCATCCTCAATGCTAATGATAGGGTAATGCGAGACTAATTTAACATAATAATCAATCATTTCCGTGGGACTGAGAGTAACACCCTCTCGAGAGAGGACATATTTCCCATCTTGATAGAAAGTACTGGCTGCCGGGTCCAGGGCGATGAATAGGTCCCGACCAGCTTTGTAACCGGCCCTGTCAATGGCTGCCAGTATCAGTTCCAGCGCATCTTCATTGGCCGGCAGCTGGGGAGCAAAGCCACCTTCATCTCCCACGTTAGTGCCCAATCTCTTATCTCCAAGTACTTTGCGGAGGGAATGATATACATCACTGCTCATTTGCATGGCTTTGTGGAAATCGGCAGCACCGACTGGCACTATCATAAATTCCTGAAAATCAACAGAACCCGAGGCGTGCTTACCCCCATTGAGGATATTCAACATGGGGACAGGCAGTTGTTTAGCTCTTGCTCCTCCCAAATAACGGTATAAAGGAACACCTCGGAAGCCAGCCGCAGCCTTGGCTACCGCAAGAGATGTCGCCAGTATAGCATTGGCCCCCAGTCGGGCTTTGTTGGCAGTGCCATCAAGTTCAATTAGTCGCTGGTCCATAGCCGCCTGGTCTAAAACGGACATCCCCGCTATTGCTGAGGCGATTTCGGTATTAACATGTTCTACCGCTTTGAGAACGCCCAGGCCTCTGTATCTACTTTTGTCACCATCTCGAAGTTCAACAGCCTCATATTTCCCGGTGCTTGCCCCTGAGGGGACGGAGGCGATACCCATGGTGCCATCAGCTAGCAGCACTTCTGCTTCTACGGTAGGATTGCCGCGAGAATCGAGAATCTCTCTCGCTTTTACGCTTTTGATAGTCGCCTTTTTGCTTCCGGTCATTGTTAGTGTCTTTTCAGCCTGTCATGGCTTCTGTGTCACTGCGAGCCCCGACTTGTCGAGGCGAAGCAATCTCATGGTTTTTGCGCCTGTTAGCCAGGGAGATTGCTTCGTCCACCGCTTCGGCAGCACTTTGAACCCTGACTATGGAATCGTCCTCTTGCCCGTTGCGTGACAGCGACCAAGTATTCAAGCCGATGACCGGAATACCACTCTTCAGAGCATAGGCGATTTCGCTTAGCGTTCCATAGCTTCCGCCGATGGCAATAACTGTCTGGGCTGACTTCACCACCGCCACATTTCGCGCCTCACCTATTCCGGTAACCACGGGAATATCTACCCAGGGGTTTGCCATGCTTGAGTCTTGTCCGGGCAAAATGCCTACCGTCAAGCCGCCTTTTGACTTAGCTCCGCGACAAACAGCTTCCATCACACCACCAAGGCCACCGCATATTACGGCAACACCTTGCTGGGCCAACAATTCACCCACGGTTTCTGCCAGTTTAGTTTCTTCTGGGGTGCAGGAAGAATTCCCGATAACAGCGATAATCATTTCGTAGCTTCTATGTTACCACACAGTTCGGGTCTCAGTGAACTGCTGTGTTCAGCGGCCCTATCCTCTCTTTCATTGTGCACAGGATATGTCCTACTCAACACATCTGCAAGATATTTTTCTATGATCACATATGTTCGCTTCGAAACCTCGACAAATCCTAGCTTCTGGGCGAGTTTGAGTGAAGGGAGGTTGTGCGAACCACAGCTCCAAACCGGAACTAGCCCGTCACTTTGCACTGATCGTGCAACAAGCGAAGCAACAGCTGTGGCTAGACCGCGCCGTCTATAATTCTCCAGAACATAGACGCCGATATCGACATGTTGCTCTCCACGAGCAGCGACAAAGGAAGTGGCCACGACTTTGCCTTCGACAATCGCACCCGCTACCAGTCCTTTTGTCAGTGATGTTCGGAGATCTCCCCAAAATCCTATTGGCTGTGCCTCATGAGGTAGGGTCTCCAGCACCGCGAGGTCGTCAAGCATTAACCAGCGAACCGACTCATTTTCGAAAGGCAAGACTTGCCCCCGTGGGATGTGATAAATATCATCCAGGAAACTGACTGATGTTTTCAACTGGCTCGAGATGATTTCTCCAAGCGGACGGGCAATCTCTTTGTCTACCAGAATGCATTGCCAGCCTTTCGCCTGAGTGAGCTCTTGCCACAAAGCGTTGGCGTCCGAACCAAAACCAGCCGGTTCTGATGGCAGCTCTTTCGGCTGGAGAACGGCCACTGACCCAGGACGTTGATCGCCAGACATGTAGACGTTACAGTCACCCCGTGCCAGTACGTGAATTGAGATAACTGTCTCGGGATTTTCTACTAGCATAGCGAGTAAAAGGCCTCGTTTTTCTTCAAGTATCATTGATCTGTCGTGCCGTCTGGTGAAGCTACAAATGATTATATCACTTCGATAGTAGCAATCCCTGCTTTTACGTTCGATGTTGTGAGCAAGCTGTTCTGGAGTGCAAATAGGGAACTGGGAGATTGAAGCAACAGTCCGCTCTAATGTTACTTTTCAGTTGCGATGGGTGCGAGGATTAACAAGATTAAGATACACAGCTGTTTTGACTAGTACACCTGTTTCCTTATCAGTTGCGCTACAACTCCACCGGTAATAAGCACCAGGCCAACAATCGTGACGATTACTACGCTTTGGTCGGGCACTGTTGTAACGGATAGTCGTTTTAGCAGTATCCCTAGCAGTGCCCAATCAACCACAAGGGAGTAATAGATGTCTTTCCGGGTGAATAGCATGGATAACGCAATGGCAATACCCACGATAATCACTGCTACCGCCCAGAATTGCTCACTAAGGCCCCATGTGTTCCAGTTGATATTCACCAATAGCGCGGTGACGTTGGCAATTGTGGCTATGGTAATCCAGCCGAGGTAGACACTGAAGGGAAGATGTGCGAAATATCTTTCAGCCCTCGTCGTCTCTGATTTACCAACATTTAGCCTCAAGTAGATGAATAGAAGACATCCAAGCAATATCAGCATGAAGATCAGCGATAGAGGGAGAATCTGGTAATGCCAGGCAAATATCCAGCCGATGTTGGCGATGCAGGAAATAAAGAACAGCGGCCCAATTCTCCGCACAAAGTCGACCTTCCGAGGGTCTCTTCTAACCGAGGGTATTAATGGATATATGACGAAGATCCCAAGCAATATATAGATCAGTCCCCAGATTGCAAAAGTCAGCCCTGCTGGCACGAATAAATTTGGATACAGGTCAGATAATGCACCGGTCGTTATGTTGTTTATGGGGAGGACATTGGCCAGCGCATTAACGACAACGGTACCAAGGAAGCCCAGCAAGTTTAGAATTGACAAGATTAACACTGAACGACTTCTATTCATAATCTTCCTCCATTTGCGTCACTTTGTCAGGATTGAGGCTTCGACTCCTGCCTCAGTAGAAGGCGTAGAAAATGGACTGCTACTACCTCCACCCAGACCAACGCGTTGAGTATTATAATTCGCTCATACAACCCGAACCAGCTTCTTAGCTCAGTAAGAAACGCCCCTATTATCAAACCGAAAGCTAGAACACCGGCAATCAGAGTATAGACAAAGATGTTTTTCCAGTGCGGCGTGCTCTTGAGGCTGGGGGAAAACGATAGGATAGCGATAGGGAATAACAAGCCAAGTCCGTAAGATGCTATCGCGTGGATTGTTCCATCAGTAGTACGCGGACCTCCAAGGGCGTCCATATGAAAAGTGGCAATCAACATGAGGACGAAACCACAGAGAGCAAGAAGTACGATGCCGGCATGGAAGCCCCGAGCTCTACGAATATTGAAGAAAAGCCCGGCGACAAAGATCTCTAACAGCAACCCCATAGCCAGAAAGCAAATTGATTGCAGCCAGCCTATGCTAGTCAGCGCCAGGCTGCTGACTGTGTCACGGATTGGGCTGTACCCGGGAATAGATAAAGACGCTGCGAGGTCCCCGACAATCACCACAATGGGTCCCACGATTCCGACTAGAGCCGGAACACTATTGATGTCCAAACGTTTAGACATACGGTTAGCCCTCGTTTACCGGGCATGCTCACTAGCAGTATAACATAGATGAGTCTCAGGTGAAATGTGAGGAACAGCTAGTGATATGAGTGAGAACTAAGGGGACTGCAGAGGGAGCCACACTGAGAAAGTGCTTCCCGCCCCCACCTGGCTTTCCACCTCTATCTTTCCCCCATGGGTCTCAGCAATATGCTTGCATATCGCCAGGCCCAGACCAGTGCCACCTTCAGCACGCGAGCGGGATTTATCGACCCGGTAGAACCGCTCAAAGATGAAGGGTATATCTTCGGCTGGAATGCCGATCCCGGTATCCTTCACGGCGGCGACAGCCATTTGTCCTTCGCGGCGAATTGAGACGGAAATAGTCCCCGGAGCAGGGGTATATCTAATGGCATTATCCAAAAGGTTCATGAACAGTCCTCTCAGCCTGGCTTCGTCACCTTTGACCACCAGATCCTGAGTTTGCCCTAATTGAAAGCTGAGCCCTTTTTCGTGACAGAGAACCTCTGCATCTGCACTCAGGTTGGTGATGAGCTTGCCGAGATTTACCTTTGTGAAGTTCCATTGTTCCTTGCCGGCATCAGCACGAGCCAGGGTAAGTAATTGTTCGATGAGGGAGGACATCTGTGTTGCTTCCTGAGAAATAGTCTCTAAGGACTGCCTGTAATCGTTGGCTGGTCTTTCCTTCTGGAGTGCCAGAGTAGATTCAGCTTCAATTACTGCCAGGGGAGTACGTAACTCATGCGAGGCATCGCTGGTGAATTGCTTCTGGCGCTGGAACGCTTTGTCCAATCGTCCAATCATTGCGTTCAGTGTCGCTGCCAGCCTGCCCAATTCGTCTTTGGTATTCACATTAATCCTTCGGCTTAGGTCATTTTCCTCGATTTCCTGCGCTGTCTGGGCAATCTTGTCCACTGGCTTGAGCGCTCGACCGGCTAGAAATATGCCACCTCCGGCGGCTACCGCCAGGGCCAGCGGGACGGCTATGATGAGGGTGCGCAGCAACCCAGCCAATGCCTGGTCTATCTGGTTTGTCGAGCGAGCGATGACCAGTGCTGCTGGTGGGAGACTAGGTGGCGCGTCCGGCCCGCCAGTCGGCGCGCCAAGATCTACGGCCACAGCCAGGAGACGCAGTTTTTCGCCCTCTGCTGCCTCGATGGTGGCAAAGGAACTCCTGCCAGCAAGGACGTGTGAAATGAATTCTTGACTCAAGGCAATACTTATCCCCGGGGGTGACCACTCCACCGATTGGTTGCCAGAGTAGAAATACAGAACGACGATTTCCCCCAGCTCCTCTTGGAATTCTCCTTGCCTGATGGTTTCCAGAATAGTTGGGAGACTGACTAGCTGCGTTGAACGTAGTTCCAGTGAATGATCCAGATTCTGGTAGAGGCTTCGAGAAAGGTAAAAATATACGCCGGCACTGAGGGCAGTCAATAGAACTGCCAACACCAACAGGTACACGATGGTAAATCGGAATTTGATGCTGTGAATGAAGTTCATGGTGCTCTTAGCCGATAGCCGGCTCCTCTCACAGTCTGAATCAGGCTATCCTCTCCCTCGTTGTCAATCTTGCGCCGCAATCTGCGGATATAGACGTCTACCAGATTAGACAGGCTATCGAAGTCGTAGTCCCAGGCATGTTCTTCGATCATAGTCCGCGTGACTAGCGCGTTGGGATGGCGCATGATGTACTCCAGGATAACGTATTCCTTAGTGGTCAGTTCAATAGGTCTTTGTCCTCGCCAGATCTGGCGGGTAAGAGTGTTCAAAGTCAGGTCTCCCACCCGAAGGTCCGGCGATTTGGACATTCCCTCTCGCCGCAGGAGCGCCCGGACCCGGGCAAGAAGCTCATTAAAGGCAAAAGGTTTGATCAAATAATCATCGGCTCCGGTATCTAGCCCTTTGACCCGGTCCTCCACAGTGTCTTTGGCGGTCAACATCAGAATGGGGGTATCAATCTTCTTGACGCGAAGCGCATGGCAAACTTCGATGCCATCTTTATTGGGCAGCATGATATCTAGAATGATGAGGTCATAAGGATTGACCTCGGCAAGATATTCTCCTTCCTCTCCGTCGTGGGCTAGGTCAACAGCGTAAGCTTCTTCCAGAAGCCCGCGTTTGATGATAGTACAGAGTCGTCGGTCATCATCAACAACCAAAATTCGCATGACACACTCCCTAAACACATCATATTACACCAAGATGAACATGAGATGAAACAGCTCGATTGTATGTTTTTTCTGCCGTTCATTCTCAGTTCATGGTGGGTTCATGTTGCTATGATAAGCTTGATTTGTACCGATGGAGATAAACTGGAAAGGGAGATGAGATGTATATATCAGGCAAAGGGGACCGATATGTGGGGTGGTGGTTTTCAGACTTGGGATAGTCCGCGTTTAGCTGGCGAAAAGACCCATCCTGGCAACATAAGGCAAACCGGGTGGGTTGGCTAAGTAAATATATGACAACTGCCTCACTAGCGTACTGTCTCTTATAGCCAGTCTTCTTCTCTCCTCCTTTCTTGTATGGTGTTAGGGGCTTCCAAATGGAGGCCTCTAATACTATTTGGATTTTACATAAAGGGGTATTCTGTAAAGTGATTACTATATAGAGAGGCCTGCCCCTGATGCTTTTATGGGACCTGGATTTTTGAGCTAGCCTCTCTCATGATTAAATACTCCAACTTGAATCTACTACCGGCTTACCCAAAATGGGATAGAGGCTGGTGAAGAACTTAAGTCTACGTTAACCCGTGCTGGATTGCGATGACAGCTGCTTGGGTACGGTCAGAGACGCCAAGTTTCGTTAAGATAGCGCTGACATGATTCCTCACTGTCCCATCAGATAAGAACAAGCGATCAGCAATATCCGCATTGGTTAATCCTTTGGCTATTAAGCGTAGAACCTCTGCTTCCCGCTCGGTCAGCTTGCTGGTAATCAACGTAGCTGGTTGAGTTTGGTGACTGGAGACCTGTTCTAAGACTTTCCCGGCGATGGAGGGGTCTACGTATGTTTTGCCGGTTACTGTGCCCCTGACGGCCTTTATTAGTTCTTCGCGAGGTGTATCCTTTAACAGATAGCCAGATGCCCCCGCCTGTATGGCATCAAAAACCCACTCGTCATCTGCGTAGGTAGTCAGAACAAGGACTTTAACCTCCGGATACTTCATCATTATCTGACGAGTCGCTTCTACGCCGTTCATGATGGGCATCTTAAGATCCATTAGGATAAGGTCCGGTCCTTTATCCGCGACCATCTCGACAGCTTCAGCACCATCTTCAGCAGTACCGACAATGTCAATATCCGGCTCAAGTTTGAGTAGCATTACCAAGCCAGCACGAACGATTGCCTGATCATCACAAATGATTACTTTCATATGTGTTTATCCGTCTATACTACCAATTTCACTGTGGTGCCCTCGCCTGGCTTACTGGTAACGGTGAGTTCACCACCTACCAGTTGCGCCCTTTCCTGCATGCCCTCTAAACCGTAATCATTTGCTTTATCTTTCTTCTCTATATCGAAGCCGACACCATCATCGTGGACCGTGAGCGTGACCCTCCCCTCTGTAGAGTCCAGATTTACGGTCAAAGTTTTTGCCTTTGCATGCTTGGCCACATTTGTGACTGCTTCCTGTGCTACACGGTAAATACACTGCTCCACATCAGGCGACAAGGAAGGTAGCTTATCAGCGACTGATAAGTTTAAAGCAAGGTTAGTACGCGCCGCTGTATCCTCAGCCATTGTTCGAACCGCCAATGATAATCCCAAGTCATCCAATGGGCTGGCGCGAAGCGCCTGCAACGCCCGTCGTGTCTCCCCTAGGCCGGAATGGGCTTCCTTCAGAGATTCTTCCAGTGTCGAACGAGCCTTCTGCGGGTCAACATCCCAGTATGCCTTTACTGCTTCTAGCTGAACCGACAACCCACTAAGCGTGTGCGCCAGAGTATCGTGCAATTCTCGCGCTACTCGATTCCGCTCGCGGCTAGTAGCGAGATGCTCCAGAGTGCTGGCGTGATGTGTCAAGCGGGTATTGGCCTCCGCGAGAGATTGCTGTTGTTCTTTCAATCTACTCATAAGATAGCTGATAGAAAAACCTACAGCCAGAAATATTATCGTTTGAATTAAAGTTACCGTAAGTCCACCCAGAAAAGGCGGGCTGCCCGGATCTGTAAAAGACCAGATCATACCAAAGTGTAAGCCAGCAATCCCCAGGATAACGAGGAGTACATATTGCCATTTGTATTGCCAGGCAACAAGCATAAGGGCGACGAACAAGAAAGGAAAAACCACCAGGACCAGGCTCTCAGGAGTAGTGAACCGGGGACCAAGAGGCCCTGGAACAGCAAGAGGAAGGCGACTAATCATATTGCTGAAGATAACCGGCAATATCGTTATTATGGCAATTATTAGCGGGATGAATGCCTTTGTCAGCCGTTCTTGAATCCAATTCCAATAGGAAAGTATAAGGCAGAAAACGGCTATGCAACCCAGTGCGAGGTAATATAGAGGATTCATTCGTTGTGGCCCCGGGAATGATTGGCTGATGACTGCTAGTAAAGCAAGATATCCAATCCAGAGAACAGCGGCAAAACGGATCAGGCGTACAGTGGCTACAAACGAAGTTCTACTTTTCACAACCACATTATAAATCAATAACCTCAAATCCTTCATGTGACTACTGTCATTAATTGCTGCCTTGACCCCATGACAAATGTCACCTTAGTTGGTGAGCGAAGTCATAGTCTGAATCTCTATTTCATTACTTTGCACACTGTTTGGTGAGTCCCCAGCAGTTGTAAACTGGAAATGAGGTTAAATGGGATGTGCCTATCAAAGAAAAAAGGTCGATACAGTATTGGAAGAAGAGAGACATCCCCAGCAGTGGAACAGCATAGAAAGGAGGTGATATGCCAATGTGGAAACGTAAGTGGTTCATTCCAGTCGTGGTGGTCTGCATTCTGTTGATCGGAGGTATAGTTGGGGGAGTGATTGCTGCCGCGGATGATAGCGCAAGCGATACTGAAGACCAAACCGCGCCTTCCGATCGATACCAGGTGCTTCTGGACAGAGCGTGTGCCATCTATCAAGAGAGTACAGGTGTGGCCATCGACTCAGAGCAATTAAAGGATGCTCTGGATCAAGCTCAAGGCGAGCTACGGGATGAGGCTCTAGAAACCCGACTCCAGAAGCTCGTGGACGAGGGCCAGATGACTCAAGAAGAAGCTGACCAGTACCTGGAATGGTGGCAGTCCCGGCCCGACATCGAAGCACCATTGCCAGGGCTTGGCGGACCCGGTCCTGGCGGTGGCATGATGTGGGGCAGAGGCTTTGGGCCGCAGGCTCGGCCATGGTGTGGCCCTAATGCTTCCGATGAAGCAAGTAATGAGTAAGGCAGTGAAGCAAAACTTGTCTGGAGAGGGGGGTGCGTCTTCCCCCTCTCCTTGGTATGGAGGTGAGAAATGTCTAAGCTAAGGTATATTCTAATAGCTGTCCTTTTGGTTGTTGGTATCAGCCTGGTTGTTACCGGTTGCGTAGGTAACGCCACTAGCTTCGCCTCAGGATATCTGTATATTGACGAGGAAATTGGCCCCGAGCTTAGCACTCACGAATTGGTAGCACAGGTAGCTCCTGCCGTGGTTTCTATTGTCGTTGAAACGGTGAGCTACAACTGGTTCTGGCAGGCAGTCCCTCAGACAGGAGCGGGAAGCGGCATAATAGTCAGCTCAGACGGCTATATTGTCACCAACAATCATGTGGTAGAAGATGCCGAAAAAGTGACAGTGACTCTGAGTGACGGGCGTACATTCGATGCAACCATAGTGGGTACAGACGCTCAAACAGATCTGGCAGTAGTGAAAATCGACGCCAGCAATCTTTCCTACTTACACTTCCTTAGCGACTCCTTGGAGCAGCTTAGCGTCCTTGATCCGGTGGTAGCTGTGGGAAATGCTCTGGCTCTGCCTGGAGGTCCTACCTGGACTACCGGTGTGGTCAGCAATCTGGGACGCTCCATTCAAGAGGATACCGGCGTGGTGCTCAATGACATTATTCAGACCGATGCGGCTATCAATGCAGGGAACAGCGGCGGACCACTATTAGACACAGCAGGCCAGGTGATCGGCATCAATGTCGCTATCGCCAGCAATGCCGAGAATATTGGCTTCGCCATAAGTACTGATACTGCTATCCCAGTAGTGCAAAGCTTGATAACAGAAGGAAAGGTAGTTCGCCCCTGGCTTGGAGTGTCAGTGATCACCGTTACCCCAACTATCCAGCAATACTATCACCTCTCAGTCAACGCGGGGGCGCTCATTACCAGTGTAAGTAGCGCCAGCCCGGCGGATGAGGCTGGACTGAGACCGGGTGATGTTATCACTAAGATGGATGAGGAGGATATCAGCACTGCCGCGGAACTGACCGCAGCCATAACTTCTCATCAAATCGGTGACCAGATTGAGATAGTCTATTACCACGGGAGTGTACAGAAGGTAGCTAATGCCACGCTGGAAGAGTCCCCGTCTTAGGCGACAAGGAGTAGAAAGGAAGGAGGCAAAATATTTACGTGGGTTTGTCAAAATTTGGTGCTTTCCTGCTGACCCATGCCTTTGCCAACTTTCGGGGCGCTCAGATTTGATAATTGCGTGACAGTTTCGTGCCGCATTGTTGGCACTGTGTTTTTCAGTGTCAGCTGTGACGCTACAAAAGGAGAGGTAAATGCAATGAAATTAAATGCAATAAGAGTGTTAATGAAAAGGAGAGTATCAAAGATCGTGTTAGGCGTGGTGTTGTGTGGGGTCGTCGCCTTCGTATTGATCAGCGTTCTTAGGCCGGACTCAGCGCCGGCACTGCAGTACCAAACAGCAACGGTACAGCGAGGAAACCTGACCGTAGAGATTAGTGGCAGTGGCAATCTGGCGCTATCTTCTACCGAGGATCTCGCTTTTGAGATGGCAGGAACGGTGCAGGAAGTGCTGGTAGAAGAAGGTGATTCCGTGGAACAAGGACAGGTGCTAGCGAGGCTGGACACGTCAGAACGGGAGAGCGAGTTGACGGGACTGGAGCGTGCCCTGCTTCAGGCGAAGATAGGTCTGAAAAATGCCAAGCTTGCCTTGGAAAGGGCTGAAGAGGATGACAATGCTGATCCACTGGATATAGACATGAAAGAGCTGCAGGTCACGCTTGCTGAAGGAAATCTAGAAGATGCTGAGGAAGCACTGGAAGAAGCTACCAACGCCAGCCCGGAGGTTATCGCTCCTTTTGATGGCTTTATCAGGAACGTCAACGTCAGGGGCGGCGACGAAGTGAGGAAAGGGACGGTAGCGGTGACTCTCGCCGATCCCGACAAGTTTGACGTCGATATTTTGGTAAGCGAGATGGATATTTCTCAGGTGGAGAAGGGAGGAAGGGCCACATTGCAGGCGGACGCTGTATCCGGAATAAGCTTTCCAGGCAACGTCACTTACATCGCACCTACGGCCACTATTCAATCAGGGGTAGTGAACTATAAAGTCACGGTCGAGGTGGGGTCATTATCAGACATTGCCCAGATCTTACCTTCAGGGATGACGCCGCCGGAAGGGTTTACACCGCCGGAGGGATTTACACCGCCAGAGGGATTCACACCGCCGGCAGGGTGGGGCAACTCCTCAGTAACCCAGGCAGTCGGGACGTTGAAGGCCATTCAGCTCAGAGACGGATTGACCGTCACCGTGAACATAATAGTGGACCAGAGGACCAATGTGCTGCTGGTGCCCAGCGGGGCTATTACAACCCAGGGGTGGCAGAGCTATCTTCAGGTACTATTGCCAGATGGCACCATCGAAAGGCGAGCCATAAAGACGGGCATCACCGATTATGTGAACACCGAGGTAACAGATGGGCTCAACGAAGGCGAAAAGGTGATTGTTCCCCAAGGGACTGCTACGACGACACAGCAAGAAGGACAAGGGGGTGGAATGTTTCCAGGGGGTGGAACGTTTCCAGGAGGTGGAACATTTACTCCACGAACAGGGGGATGACCACCAAGTTGATAAGGAGAAGCAGATGATCCAGTTGCAGGACATAACCAAAGTCTATCCCATGGGCAAGAGAGAGCTGACGGTGCTCAGAGAGATAACGCTCAATATTGAGAAGGGTGAACTGGTGGCGATTATGGGGCCTTCTGGCTCAGGCAAGACGACGCTTCTTAATCTTCTTGGCTGCCTGGACAAACCGACATCGGGTAGTTACTATCTTGAGGGGAGAGAGGTCAGCCGTCTGAATAGCAACGAATTAGCTGCCATCAGGGGGCAGAAGGTTGGCTTCATCTTCCAGACCTTTAACCTATTGTCGCGGCTCACGGCACTGGCTAATGTGGAACTGGGCATGACCTACGTTGGCGGTGCTGACCGTGGACGCGCCCTGGAGGCACTAGCTAAGGTGGGTCTCTCTGACCGAGTCAATCATCGTCCAGTCGAGCTTTCGGGGGGCGAGCAGCAGAGGGTGGCCATCGCCCGGGCTCTGGTGAAAACCCCTTCTCTGTTTCTGGCCGATGAACCCACCGGCCAGCTAGACAGCCGTTCTGGCGAAGAGGTAATCTCTATTCTTACCTCTTTGCATGCCGAGCAGGGAATCACTTTACTTGTGGTAACCCATGATGCCGACATTGCCCAGCACTGTCAAAGAATAATACACCTCAAGGATGGCGAGGTCGTCACGGAGGAAAACGCATGAAAAAGTGGCACACTTTCCTATCTACTGTCTGGCTTGGACTTAGCACTCACAAGCTGCGCAGTTTCTTGACCATGCTTGGAATCATTATCGGCGTAGCCTCAGTAATCACCCTGATGTCCATTGGCAAAGGTTCCACAGCAGAGATCCTCTCCAATATCGAGAGTATGGGTGCAAACCTGATTACCATCAGCGGTGGGGCGCGTTTTTCTAGCGTTGGACCCGGAGGAGCGAGGGGCGCCGGTGGTGGCAGCCAGACCCTGACCATGGAAGACGCGGAGGCAGTATCCCAGCAGGTCTCTTACATAGCTGCCGTGGCGCCTGTTTCCTCTAGCAACCTTCAACTGGTGGTAGGCAGTGAGAACGCGAACTCTCAGGTCACCGGGACAACCCCCGATTATGCGTCAGTAGCCAACCTGAAACTCGCGGCTGGCGCTTTCTTCTCGGAACAGGAATACGAGCGCGGCGCTAAGGTGGCCGTGCTCGGATCCGATGTCGCTGAAGCGCTGTTTGGCAGTGCTAATCCCGTAGGACAAAAGATGCGGATGGGCACCATTATTGTAACTGTCACCGGAGTACTGGAGAGCAAGGGGACCGGGTTTAACTCGCCTGATAACGCTGTCATCATCCCGCTGTCGGCCCTGCAGCAAACGGTTGCCCTGACGCGAACCGCCCAGGGCGACAAGGTCGTATCATCCATATATGTGACAATAAGCGATGAAACGCAATCAGACTACGTCACGGAGCAAGTCACCAGCCTGCTCCGTAGCCGCCACCGTCTGGCAGCCTCTGACGAAGACGATTTCAGCATCAGTTCTATGGAAGAGATAGCTAGCAGCCTCCAGGAAACATCGGCGACGCTGACCCTTCTTCTGGGTGCTATTGCTGCCATTTCGTTGCTGGTGGGGGGCATCGGCGTGATGAATATCATGCTGGTGTCGGTGCTGGAGAGGACCAGAGAGATAGGCATTCGCAAGGCGCTGGGCGCCAGGGAGCGTGACATATGGATTCAATTTCTGTTGGAGGCCATCTTCTTGACCTTCGCCGGTGGCATCATCGGGGCTGCCATAGGTTGGGGAATCTCGACGATTATTGACCAAGCGGGGACTATGGCAACCTTGGTTACCCCTGACATAGTTATCCTTGCTGTTTCGGTCTCGGTTGCTATCGGCCTATTCTTTGGCTTTTACCCTGCCTGGAATGCCTCCCGCCTCAATCCTATTGAGGCTCTGAGAAGCGAATGATAACCTCCAGTTGGTGCTTCACATCCACGAAGACGAAGGCGAAGTGTTTTATTGCATTGCTATTAGCGTTGAGCCTGGGCACTCTATTCGCACCATCTTACGCAGTGGCGGATGGGGGAGATCTTCACTGGACAGAAATAGACAGCCCAGAATCGGTTGGTCTCTGCGATATAGCTGTGGCGCCTGAGCCTAGAAGCCTATTTGCAGCAACATATAACTCCAGCAGCCACGAGGCGACCGTGTGGCGCAGTGCCGGCAGCTCTTTAGGTGCGCATTGGGGATCAGTGCTAACCATAAATACTGACTCCTGGGAGATTTTCCTGAGATTGAGCCCCGATTACAGCATGGATTATACTATTTATGCGATTGAGGTGGGTGGTGACCTCATAATGGTCTCGCATAACCGAGGCAATTCATGGGAGGAGTGTCATGCCCCGCAAGCGATAGTTGACCTGACAGTTGAGGATGAGGACACCGTTTATACTGCTTTACCTGGGGGTTTTATCCAGAAAAGCACGGATGCTGCCTGTACGTGGCAACGGCCTGTGTGTAGCCAGCTTTCAGAAATTAACATGCTAACCGTTGCCGAAGGGGGGACTGTCCTCGTTGGCGGTGGAAATGGGGAAGCGGCTTATTCTTTGGATGGTGGTGACACCTTTAGTGAGATTCCCGATGCTGTTGGCGCTGGCGATGTTCAGGTTATGGCGGATATCAACTACAAGGAAAATGGCGTTATCTATGCCTCTACGGATGAAGGCGTTTATCGCTGGAGCATCGGGGTTTCTACTAGATGGCACCGAATAGTAAACGAGAGTGGAGTTGAAGGCTTAGCCCTCGCAAATGAGGGAACACTTTATGCGCTCAAGTCAGACAAGTACATGATCCGCTTATTAGAGCCCGCTACCTCAAATGGGGTGGAAATTGATCTTGTAGACTTGCCAGCGGCGGGCAAATTTCCTGTCCTTAGACTGCTGAGTAATTCTGAACAAAATGAAGTATGGACTATTGATACCGCCAACGATGTTATTTATTACTTCACAGACACCTTGTATGAAGCTACTCCAGCCTTAGATACTCCTCTGGATGGAGCTACTATAGCACTCGGGGCTTGTGGTTGTGTCAACTATCTCAGCTTGAGCTGGAATAGATTACCTGAGACAACGACATATGAAGCGGCTATATATTTGGATTCGGACTTCAGTCAAAGAGTGTGGCTAGGTAATAGCGATAGCACGAGCATCATGCTTGGAGACAACTCCACTCAATTAATCTCGGGCAGAACTTATTATTGGCGTGTAAGGACTGTTGCTCCTCTAAAAAGCCCGTGGTCTGAGCCAAGAAGCTTCACCATCGGAGTTGGACATGTGCAAGCGATTTCTCCGGCCGGCGGCGCAAATGATATGCCGGTAAGTGATATCGGTTTTAGCTGGACTTCTGCCTCTAGCGCCACTGAGTATGAGTTTACTCTTTCCCAAAATGCCGACCTGACTGACCCTATAGCTACCGTCAGGGTGAGCTCATCCGCCTATGCGTATACAGGCACTTTGGACTATGACATGAGTTATTTCTGGGGCGTCAGAATCACCGAGCCAGCATTAGGCCCGCTATCGGTATCCGCCTTTAGGACCAAAACATCCCCAGTAGAAATATCGCTACCAGGTCGAGTAGAAGCAGCATCAGCGATAACCCCAATTTGGGTCTGGATGATCATAGGCATTTGTGCTGCTCTAATAGTGGTTACTCTAATTTTGATCTTTAGGAAACGCCAAATAAGGCCCTTCTGAGGAATCCAAGTGAATTTGGATGGCGCAGAGTCTCAAGAGTCCATCCCGGGTCACGCGAACGATTCTTCTTGGGGGTCTGAGAAGGGGATCATGAGACCCGGCAAAGAAGCTGCCCAGATGGTTAGAGCGAGGCATATGAGGAAGAAGTGAAGACAGCTGAGGATCTTGTTTATCAACGTCAGTGCGTGTCATTGCCTCGCATATCTTACCGACGCTGTAGTGACACACGCATACCAGCTCTGAAATACTGTTGCGTCAGATGAGATGTAGATGCAGTCTATGGATCAAGCAAAGGAAACTAATATAGCCTCCAAAGGGGAAACACGCCCCTACCAGGAGAAGAGGGATAGAAAGGAGGCGAGATTCGGCCATCAAGCAAAGCAATCGATAGGACGTATAGGGCTATATGCCCCTAACAGGTAAATTTGAATGGAAAGGAGCGATACACCGGAGAGAATGCGATGGAAGAACGAAAAACCGAGTTAGAAACTTCAGGCGGACTGTTGGGAAACGAACTTAGCGAACTGAGGGGCAAGTTGAGGACACTGCAGTGGGTTCAAATAGGAAGCTTGGTAATACTAATAGCAGTTATCGTCATCACCTGGCTTTTTCCCCATGTCCGATTCGGCGGAGGGGGGATGCCAACGCCGCCACAGGTTCCATAGCAGCACCTCGTGAGCCGTCAGAACTGCGGCAGCTGGTGGGCTTGACGTACGCCGGTGGCATCATCGGCGTTATCATAGGCTGGGGAGTCTCCATGATTATTAACCACGCGGGGACCATAGCAGCCTTGGTTACTCCTGATATGGTGATTTTTGCTGTTTCAGTATCGGTTGGCATCGGCCTGTTCTTTGGCTTTTACCCTGCTTGGAATCCCTCCCACCTCAATCCTATTCACGTTTGAGGAACGAATGATGAAACCCAGCAGGAAAGCTCTGAAGATGTCTAAGGCAAGGCACATGTCTTTGATTGACACGAGGTAGGCAAATGGCTGCTGACCCATGCAGTGCGCGTATTAATACTACCACCAAAAATATGCTACCAGCTAAAAATAAAGGCCCGAATTATTTGGGATACCAACCCTTCCTAACCAAGCCGAGCTACAGCTACTTCACCATTTTCTATGACGACGGTCATTGTCCGTCGACAGTTAGGGCAAGTGAGTGGCCCGCTGTAGTTAGCTTTAGATGGCTCCAAAGGGATACTTTTGCCACAGCCCAGGCAAGTTACTCCTGAGGAGCTTCTCGGGCCAGCCTGATGCTGTTTCTTGTGGCTAGCCAGTTGCTCTATGGTAGCGAATTCAATTCCACAGGTAACACATTTGAAACGCATTTCTCTCCCTAGGGCACCCGCAATGTCTGGAGTCGCCCAGTTACTAAGTTTATTATCCCACAATCATAGCATAGCGTTCTTCGCTGATGAATATCTGGGCTCAGGTCTAGCAATCGTCAATTTGTGTAATGTCTTTCACTAGTCAGCGCGCTAGGCATCGAAAGGCAATTACCAGCCCAGCCGTCTGGGAACCTTTTGGCCGCAACCGACTATGATGATATGGAAATTCTTGTAGCTATTTGATTAGTCTGCAATATGAGCAGTATAGTTCGTAGTTAAGCTACAGACCCGGTGGTCCTACCGCCGAGTTTCCAGCCAGATCTTGATTCCCTGGCATTCTCACATTATTGTCTACAGTATCCTCACTATGCCTTGCATTATCTAGCGATGCCAGTGACAACTCCGATGTCTCAGGGAAGAAAGCAACGTGTCGCCTAATCAGGGCAAACACAAGAGGTTGCAAAAGGTCATGATTTTGTATAGGCTTATTTGGGTGAGGGATGGCACTTTGCTCGCGGTGGCAGACCTTGTGAGGTTCCTTCCTAGGTGTCGAAAATGTATGCCTGCTTTGGTAAAGTAACTGATAATGAGAAAAGGTGATGGAGTTGAGAAAGCTGCCAATCCAGTTAGTTCTGATTTAAATTTATCTGGCGAGGGCAGCAAAACTGGGAAACACTACAATGACCTCGTGGCTTTGAGTCGAGTCTCGGCAGCAATCAGCGGTCTGCAGGACTTAGATACCATACTGAAAATCGGCTTGGACAACGTGCTCAACATCATGAATGGGACGGTTGGAGGAATAATGCTCCTGGATGAATCGGGGCAGACGCTGTCCTATAGAGTTCATCACGGTCTGTCTGATAAGTATGCTGAGGAGATGCATCTTAAACTTGGCGAGGGAATTGCAGGAAAGGTAGCTCAAAACGGCAGGTCGGTGCTATTGGAGGATATTTCTTCAGAGCCGGATGCCGCCCGGCTTGACCTGATAAGTTCAGAGGGTTTAAGGGCATTTGTCAGCGTTCCCCTCCGAGCGAAAGATAATGTTTTGGGCGTGATGAATGTTGCTAGCCATGTGCCGCATCGTTTCACCAAAGAAGACGTACATCTCTTACACACGATTGGAGACCAACTTGGCATAGCTATCGAGCAGGCAATACTGTACGAGCGGCTGAGAAAGGCGCGGGAAAGACTACGCAAACTTGCACGGCAGAACCTTGTAGCGGAGGAAGAGGAACGTAGGAGGATCGCCCGCGAGCTACACGATGAGACCAGTCAATCGCTGTCCGGGATAGCGCTCCAACTGGAAGCGTTGATAGAAATTTCTGCGAAGTCTGACAATCAAGATGCTCAACTCATCGCCGGATTGAAGAAAGTCCAAGCGCTGACCGTGCAGGTACATAAAGAGGTGAGCAGAGTGATTTCCAATCTCCACTCCACTGTATTGGATACTCTGGGATTAGTCGCTGCTGCTCGCCAGCATGTCAAGAATACTCTTCAGCCTTTAAACATTAACGTAACAGTAGAGGCTAAAGGGACTGAGATGCGGTTTCCTCCTGATGTCGAGGCTGCTCTTTTTCGCGTTATTCAGGGCTCTGTCGGCAACATTATCAAGCATTCCAAAGCAAAGAATGCCTCCATAGTGCTGGTGTATCGACCAGATGAGTTCTCACTGAGTATTAGGGATGACGGGCAAGGATTTGATGTTTCAAAAATCACCGATGTAGAACAAAGCGGGCGAGGTCGCGGATTGTTCAGTATGAGGGAGAGGATCGGCTTTCTTGGCGGCACGAGCGGCGTCGAGTCCAAGATCGGAGCGGGAACGACGGTTTGGGCCAAGATTCCAGTAGGTCAAGACATTAGATATGACAAAAACAAGAGTACTGGTGACTGACGACCATGCCATCGTACGTGATGGCATTTGTGCCTTGCTTGCTCTTACCGGGGACATAGAAGCAGTAGGCGAGGCCACCAACGGCAGGGAGGCGCTGGAGATGGTCAGGAAGCTTGCGCCCGACGTGGTGCTCATGGATATCGCCATGCCTCTTATGGATGGGCTGGAGGCAACCCGCCGCATACACAAAGAGTTCCCACAGGCAAAGGTGATAGTATTGACCCAATACGAAGACAGGGAGTATGTATTACCCGTTATCGAAGCTGGAGCCAGCGGTTTTGTCAGCAAAACGGCAGCGTCTTCAGAACTCACGTCTGCCATTCGGTCCGTGTACCGTGGGGATTCTTTCCTATCTCCGTCCATAGCCCGACTCCTGGTCGAAGACTACCGTGAGATGGCCAAAGTAGGAAAAAGCCGGGACACGTCCGAACAACTCACCGACCGGGAGCGAGAAATACTAAAACTTCTTGCAGAAGGCCACTCTACTCCTGAGATAGCCCGAATGCTGGTCATTAGTCCCAAGACCGTAGAAAGACATAAGACTAACCTCATGGCAAAGCTGGATATCCACAACCGCCTTGACTTGTTCAAATATGCCCTG
>Ga0256868_10000241_pt1 | contig 32678 bp, 28 predicted proteins | sample RVTome_13_FD_187341 | JGI IMG/M metagenome (GOLD analysis project Ga0256868, IMG submission 187341) | Soil microbial communities from uranium-contaminated site in the Upper Colorado River Basin, Wyoming, United States - RVT92D227 HiSeq ...
CGCTGAATTCGGGGACATGACCCAAATTCTCCGGAATTTGGGATCGTGTCCCCCTCGTCTTGAATTCGGCGCCATCTGCGAATTCTCTTCTCGAGGAAACGACTCAATTTATGAATAATTCAGGTTAAATCAAATTCTCAAATATGTCTAAATTCGGCCTTATTAACGCAGACGTCTGCCTGCCCGATTCTTTAGGGAAGATCCGCCGATCATCATTTGACAAATAGCGAGCCTCATTATATCTTTATTTCATGATGAAAAAAACAAAAGCCGGGAGGATGGTGCTTCTGCTCGTCTCTTCCCTTCTTTTCGTTTTTTCTCTCTGCCCCCAGGATATCAATCCGGGCCAGCAGAACGAGCCGCCCAAAAAGCCTGTTTTAGATTATATGAGCACGTTTCTCTCGAGGAACACAAAACCCCTGGGGCTGAAAGAAGACCAGGCCTTGCAGAGGCTGCTCAAGCAGCCGAGTATCAAGTGGGCCGTCCGGGCAGCAGCCCGCCACATTCTGGATTAGTTGATTCATATATATATTTTTTATAAGATGGATTCAATTTTTTGGATTTCATGAATAAAAAAGTATACTGGCTTCTCGTCCCGCTCGCCGCGCTCCTCGTCCTGGGCGGGCTCAACGTCTACCGGAAGATCATCTGGAAGGAGCCGACGGATGGCGTCGTCTGGGAAAAAAAAACAGGCGGCCTGACGGCCATCAAAGTCAACCCGAACGGCCCGGCCTATATCTACGGCGGCATCAAAAAGGGAGACATTCTTTACTCCATCAACACCAACCCTATCAATAACAATATCGACCTTGTGAAAACCCTCTGGAAGGCGGGCGGCTCGGGCCAAAAACTCACGTATCAGATCAACCGTCAGGGCGCGCTGCTCTTCCCGTCCCTGACCCTGGTCCTGAAGGGCGTCAGCCTCATCTATTTCTACCTAGCCCTTATCGGGCTGACAACGCTGATCATCGGCCTCATCGTCTTTCTTAATTCGACCAGGCCCTTCACTATGCCAAACATCTACTTTTACTTCCTGTCCGCCATTCTCTATTCCTTTTATATATTCTCGCCGACGGGTGAGCTCGACATCCTGGACAGCGTCTTTTTCTGGCTGGACAAGATCGCGTTCCTCGCCTTTCCCCCGCTTCTCCTGCACTATTTCCTCATCTTCCCGCAGCGAAAACTATTCCTGAAAAAGAAACCGTCTTTCATCTATCTCTTCTATCTCCCGGGCGTCTTTCTCCTCCTGGCCAAGGTCCTCTTCCACCTTCCTTATTTCAACAACCTGGACAACAACCTGATCCTCCGCATATACGGGATGCTCGAAAAAGCGGACCTCTTCCACTTCGCTCTTTACACGTTCCTGACGCTGGCGACGATCTCGGACAGCTACTTCCGCCACCCCAGCTACTTGGTCCGCAAACAGCTGAAATGGATCGTCTACGGGCTCGGGTTCGGGGTCATACCCTTCACCCTTCTGTATATCATTCCGTTCCTGGCTGGACACGCCCCAACGCAGGTCGCGGAGCTGACGATCCTTCTCCAGGCTTTCATTCCGCTCGCCTTTTCCTATTCCATCTCCCGCTACAAGCTGGTCGACCTCGAGGTCATCCTCAAAAAAGCCGCCACCCTCATTTTTTCATATTTCGTCCTCGCCCTTCTCTATCTCGCCGTTGGAACCCAGATAAAGTTCTTCTCGGAAAACAAGCTGAAGCCCCTCCTCCTCTGGATTCTGGCCATCATCTTGGGTGCAACGCTGCTCTCTCCGATCAAAAAGCTTTTTCAATCCCTCTTCGACAGGGTCTTTTACAAACGCAGCTATCAATACCGGAAGACGCTGCTTTCAATCAGCAAGGAGCTCAGCCGGGAGCGGAACCTTGAAAACCTCTCCCGGTCGATGCTGGAGCTCATCGCCAAGGCGCTGTCCCTGCGGAATATCGCCCTCCTCCTGCCCGTCGAGGGTGAACTTCGCGCTTTTTCCGTATTCAGCTCCAGAGGGGAATTCACCTCCCTTTCCCCCCAGCTTACGATCTCCCCGGAGCTCTATGAAGACCTGAAGAAAAACGACTCACTCTCGTTGTATTCCTTGAGCGATAAAGAAGAACTCCGGGAAAAGTTCGAGGAGCTCAGGACATTGGGCTTCGAGCACGTCCTGGCCCTCAAGGTCGAGGGCAAAATGGCCGGATGTCTGGCCATGGGCAAAAAAGCGGATGCCACGTTCCTGACCAGCGAGGACTGGGAGCTGCTGACAACGATCTCCTCGCCCTTGGCCCTAGCCCTGGAGAACGCCACTCTGTATAACCAGGCGAACCTCCGTGCCCAGGAGCTCGTGAGGCTGAAGGATTACAGCGAGAACATCATCGAAAGCTTGACTGTCGGCGTTGCCGTGCTCGACCAGCGAGGAAGGGTCATCGGCTGGAACCGCGTCCTCGAAGAGACCTTCGCCAAGAAGAAAGCGGAGGTCATCGGCGATTCCTTGATGCACATTCTCAGGCCCGGCAATTTCGCCGCCATTTTTCCTCCCGACACGCAACAGGATTTTCATCTTATGAGCGAAATCCCCCTGGACATCCCCTCGGGCGAGAAACGGATCTTCGACATCGCCAAGACGCCCCTCCTCGACAACCAGCTCAATCCCTACGGCACGATCATCGTCTTTGAGGATATCACCGATAAAATCCGCCTCCAGCAGCAGCTCGTGACGTCTGAAAAGCTGGCCTCCATCGGCCTCCTTTCAGCGGGTGTCGCCCACGAGATCAACACGCCGCTCACGGGCATCTCGAGCTACGTCCAGATGCTCCAGAAACAGATCTCGGACACCCATTTCGCCCAGATCCTGGAAAAGATCGAGGCCCAGACCGACCGGGTGTCGCGGATCATCAAGAACCTGCTGAACTTCGCCCGCAACCCGGCGGACTTCGCCTTCCATCGCGTCAACCTCAAAGAAAGCCTCCAGGAGATCATCTCGCTCATCGATTACAAGCTGAAGACGATGAACATCCGCCTCGAGCTGGATCTCGCCTCCGTCAAACCCATTTGGGGCCAGGGCGAGCGGCTCCAGCAGGTCTTCATCAACATCATCCTGAACGCCATCGACGCCATGCCGCAGGGCGGCGCGCTCAGCCTCGCCTTAACGGAAACCAACGGCGAAGCCCTGATTAAGATCACCGACACGGGCACGGGGATCAAGGAACAGCACTTGCCTCACATCTTCGACCCGTTCTTCACGACCAAGGGCCTCGGCAAGGGAACGGGCCTCGGTCTGTCCATCAGCTATGCGATCATCAAGGAGCATGAAGGCCGCATCACCGTCCAAAGCGAGATCGGCAAAGGGACGAGCTTCACGATCGCGATCCCCAAGGACCTGGACAACAGAAAATTGATCTCGGCCAAGAACGAACGCCCGAATAAATGAGGACAAAGACGCCATGAGGACCAAAGGCTTGATTCATGTCATCGACGACGAACCCGTCATCCACGATGTCCTAAGCCATCTCCTGACATCGGAGGGATATGACATTGAGATCTCCTCCTCCGGCGAGGAAGCGCTTGAAAAATTTGAAGTCCGGACATTCGACCTCGTCCTTCTGGATCTTCTCATGCCGGGCATGAACGGCATCGAAATCCTCAAGGCCGCCAAAAAAATCGACCCCCAGGCCTTGATCATCATCCTCACCGCCTATGCCTCGGTCGAATCCGCGATCGAGGCAATGAAGATCGGAGCCTTCGATTACATCCAGAAACCGTTCAAACACGAGGAACTCCTGCTGACCATCGCCCGGGCCCTTGAGCACAAGAACCTTCAGAAAGAGAACATCCGCCTCCGGGACGAGCTCAAACGGAAATTCAGCTTCGCCAACATCATCGGCAAGAGCAAGGTCATGGAAAACGTCTTCGACCTCATCAAAGCCGCTGCGCCGACGCGGAGCACGATCCTCGTCGAGGGCGAGAGCGGGACGGGCAAAGAACTCGCCGCCCGGGCCATCCATCAGAACTCGAACCGGTCCGGATTTCCGTTCATCGTCGTCAACAGCGGTTCGCTGCCGCCCGATCTCCTCGAAAGCCATCTCTTCGGCCACGTCAAGGGCGCCTTTACCGGGGCCGTGAGCGAAAAGCAGGGGCTGTTCGAGGCCGCCGACAAAGGAACGATCTTCTTCGACGAGATCTCATCGATCTGCCTGGAGACACAGGCCAAGCTCCTCCGCGTCATGCAGGACCGGGAATTCATGCGGCTGGGCGGAACGAAGACGATCAAGGTCGATGTCCGGATCATCGCCGCGACCAACAGCGACCTCGAGGAGCTCATCCGGCAGAAAGCTTTCCGCAAGGACCTGTTTTACCGCCTGAACGTCATCAAGATCGAGCTCCCGCCCCTCCGCGAACGGAAAGAGGACATCCCCTTGCTGGTCAAACATTTCCTCGATCTCTACGCCAAGGAAAACGGCAAGGAGATCGACCGCGTCTCCGAGGACGTCCTTGGAATCCTGGAACGGAACGCCTGGCCGGGAAACGTCCGGGAGCTCGAAAACCTCATCGAGCGGGCCGTCGTGTTCGCCAAATCCAAGATCATCACGCGCGAAAACCTGCCCGAGATCTTTCTTTTTCCCCAGAAGAAAGGGGCGGGCGTTTCCGCGGCTGAAGATGAGGCGAAGAACCTGCGCGATCAGACGCTCGCCTTCCAAAAACGGCTCATCGAAACGACGCTGCGAAAAGCGAAAGGCGTCCAGAAGAACGCGGCCCAGATGCTCGATGTAAAACCGACGACGCTCAATGAAATGATCAAGAGGCTCGGGATCGATGTCTCTGAATTTTAAAAGGGCATGTCCGTCGCCAGCTAAGAATTAAACACCTTATTGACGCTGAGGATGAACGCGCGAGTTCCGCGCCGCCGAAAAAAAACGGAGGCACGCAGGCGCTAAGATCTCCGCCCGGGAGCGAGCTTCTTCCCTGAGCCCCCTTAATTGAAATTCCCGGGGACGAACTTATCGGGGTTGATCTTGATCTTGGCCGGCCGGGACGCCGCGCGGAACTCGAATTCCTGGGTCGCGGCGCTGACCTCGAACTTCTGCCGGACCTTTTTCCCGTTTTCCTCCCACTCAACCCAAAGCGGGAAGACAAAGACGTCTCGGGTCTGGTTGACCCTGAACTTCAAGACGAAACCGTCACCCTCCTTGCGGATGTCGTGGGCCACATGGACCTCAGGAAGGAGGTGCGAATCGAACCAGCCCTTGAAGAATTGGTTCAGGTCCCTGCCCGCAACCTGCTCCATGCTCCGGATGAAGTTGTTCGTCCTTGCCGAGCGGTATTTGTATTTTTCGAAGAATTCCCGCAGTCCTTTGAAAAAGACCTCTTCGCCGAGGAGGTCGAGGAGCATGTTGAGCGCTACGGCGGACTTGTTGTAGACGATCGCCTGATAAGCGTCAAAATCAAGATAGCTCAACCGGGACCCTAGAGTGATCGGGCCCCATTTGGATTTTCGTTCCGCCCACTGCGAAAATCTTTTGATGAGACCGGCGAACGCGCGTTCGCCCATTTTCGCTTTCAAATATTGAACAACGGCGAACTGGGCTAATCCTTCACTGAGCCATTGGTCGTGGTATCGCTCCCCGGTCACCGCTTGTCCCCACCACTGGTGGGCGATCTCATGGGCAATGTAATATTCCCTGTAGCGTGAAAGGTCCACCGGGCTGTCCGGATTAACCTGAAGCGGTCTGTCGGGCGTCCGCGGCATCTCGTTGAGAACAACGAAGGAGGCCGGACTGTGTCCGCCCCCCGTCGGCCAAAGGCGCTGGACGACGCCCAGTTTTTCATAGGGATACGGGCCAAACCATTTCTCGTAATTCTCGACGATCGCCTTGGCTTCCTGGAGCATCCCCTTCCACTGGACGTGGATCTCCGTGGAAATGAATGCCTGGAGGTTGGGGGAACCCTGTCCATTCAAGTTCGACAGCCTATCGAACTTGCCGACGATGAAGGAGAGATATTTTATGGGGAATTTCGTCTCGAACTCGTAGAGGGAATTTCCCACTTTTTCGAGCACCATCACGCGCCGGACCGAATCGAGCTTTCCCTCTTCAATCAGCTCGCCGTTCGCCACGCAGATGAAGCCCGGCGGGACGCTGAACTTAAGGCTGGCCTGGAAATAGTCCTCTTCGGAGGGCGATGGATACCAGTAGGCCGACTCGCTGTAAAGATAAGTCTCGTAGCGAGGGCCCGCGAGCGATATGGTATCGATGTACTGGCCGCCGGGAATGACGTCCGATGTTGGGACGGGTGGCTCGAGCGTGCCGCGGTAATAGATCTCAATCGCCCCCGTCTTGTCCTTCTGGACAGGACTGACAAAATAGACATAGAGGAGCTTGCGCAGCTTGTCCTGGGTGTAAAAGAGCTCGTGGCCTTCTTGGTCAAAAATACGAAGGATGTCGAGGCTCGGGTTGAAAAAGAATTTGAGGCTTTCGGCGGCGTCGATCTGGGCTTTGACCTCGATCCTGGCCCGCGCCGAGAGATATCGCTTATCTGGCTGGAAGTCCACTTCGAGGTCACAGCGCTGGACGTCGATTTTTTCTCCGAACGAAACGAAGAGTTCCCGGCCACCCTCCCCCTGCTTATCGGGGGAATAGAGGTTGATGGCCTGTTCGGGCTCGCGCTGCACGAAGTGGATCTCCTCTTCGGAAAACGGCGAATAAATGTAGACGAGCTCTCCCGTGTTTTTCCCCTTCAGTTCGAAAACGACCTGCTCCCCCCGGGGCGCAAACGAGAGGAGTTCGTTCGTCAGGGAGTTTTCGATCGTGAACGAACCGGGATAGTACTCGCTGAAGAGCGAATAGGCCCTGTTGGATTCCGCTTGGGTCAGCGGAGGGGTCTTGTCCGGCGGGGCTTTTTGGATGGTAATATTGTTTTGAAAAAAGGAATCGGAAAAGCGAAAATAGGCGTATCCCAGCGTGTCTTCGACGAAATTCCTTTTATAGCGCAGTTCGAGCTGATGTTTTTCCGTATCGCTCGAAGGCGAGAAATGGAATCGCCCCCTGCCGATGACGATCAAGGCTGTTTCCAGGTCCGGGATGTTGTCATAAAAGACCCATGCATCCTGGAACGCGATGCGGATGTCTTGATGTTTGATTTCGACGAGGTCGGCCCTTTCCACTCTGCCTGAAGGAATACGGACTTTATAAAGGGAGGTGACGTTGCCCGTCACCTCTTTCCTTTGGATCAACCATTGGTCGTCCGTCCTCTGGAGCCAGATATGCCACATTTCGAGCATCGCGGAATGGTCGTTCTCGTAGAGGACCTGGAGAAAAAGACCCGGATCCCCTTCTTTGTCCGGACCCCGGCTGGCCCGGTATAATATCACCCGGTCCATCTTCCAGAGATTCATAAATGAAGAAACCGCGGCGCTCTCCCGGTCCCGGATGTCCGGGGTAAAAGCGCTCGAATAAGAAGCCCGGTCCTTGTCGGCGAAGGATTTTTGAAGGCGGGCAAAAAGGTCATCGATGGTCTGGCTGGCCAGAGGAAGGCCTAAAACTAAGGTCGCCGCGCATCCCCAAAAAATGCTTCGAAGCGTCCCTTTCACCTTTTTATTATAACAAAAAAAGAGCCGGGACGTTAATCTCATCGGTGCGCGCCGTGACTCATAAAAAGCATCTTTTGTGCCAAGAAACATCCTCCTCCGGACAGGGACGGAGGAGCGTGATGACCGCACCATCATGGAAAAATGGGGGAAAGATGTTTACGTTTTGTAAATAATATTTACAGATTTTTCCGGGGACGAACGAGCCTACCTCTTTTCGGGAGTCCTGTTCAAATGCTTTTTGAAATCCTCTTCCCAGGTCACGAAGCTGTGGAAGAATTTCCAGTCGCCTTCATCGATGCCCCGCGTGATCTCAGTGATGTGGGAGGTGGAGGCTCCGAACCCCTCGACCGCAAAGACGACGGCTTTCTCCGGGTCCACGTGGCTTCCACACGTGTAGATATCCAGCGCCGCATAGCGCATTTCCGGCCAAGTGTGGGTTGAGATGTGCGATTCCGAGATCACCACGACGCCGCTCACGCCGCTCGGAGGGAACTTGCTGAACGAGATCGCCCAGACCTTGGCCCCGGAGATCTCGGCCGCCTTTACGAGGATGCCCTGGACCTTTTCGACGCTGCCGATGACCTTCGGGTTGCAGCCTGACGCTTCGACGATATAATGATGGCCGATGGGGACATACGCTTTCCTGGGCATGGCGACCTCCGATTTAAAAACAAATTATGGCACAAACGGAGGTCCTGTCAAGGAACAATTTGAGACGCTCTTTAAACCAGAACGCGCCGTTCGTCTTTGACCGTATTCAGAACGATGTGGGTTACAGTCCGGTCGATGTAACGGACCGTGTTCAGCTTTTTGATGAACCTGTTCAAGTCGTCCCGCCCTTGAAAATAGGCGATCACGAGAGAATCCCATTCGCCGGTGATGTCATAGACGGCCGCCACGTGCGAATCGACGGCGATCTTCTTCTGGGCCTCAAGAAGCTTGCCCGGGGAGATTCGGAGAGCGATGACAGCAGCGAGGTCGAAGCCGAAATGGGCGGGGTCGATGAGCGGAATATAGCCCTTGATCGCGCCGAAGCCTTCGAGCTTTTTCACGGTGTGGATCACGGCGGTCACCGACGTTCCGACCTCCTTGGCGATCTCCCGGAAGCTTTTCCGCGCATTTTGATTCATGACGCGGATGATTTTTTTGTCTAATTCGTCAATCATCGGACACCCTCCATGTTCTCATATATAGACCATTTAAGATATAGTTGTCAATATATTTTAAATTTATCTTGACAATTATATTATATTTTTATAAATAATAATTCAAATGTATATAACCGCGGAGGTCGGACATGACTTCGACAAACGATGATTCCAAAAAAAATTTCGGATTTTCTGACGAAGAGGACGTCCTTCGGGCCGTCCTCGATCCATCCCTGAAGATCGAGTTCATCCGGATCATTTTTCCCGATATCCTGGGACGGCCGATGGATTTCTCGTTCCCAAGCTCCGAGCTCGAGGGGGCTTTCCGCGACGGCAAGGGCTTCGATGGGTCTTCGGTCGAAGGCTTTGTCCGGATCGAAGAAAGCGACCTGAACCTCAAGCCCGACCCGACAACGTTCCGCATCCTTCCCTGGGACTACAAAGGTTTCGCCGAAGACACGACCTGGCGCGAGGCGATCATGTTCGGCGATATCCTGACGCCCGAAAAAGCCCATTATGAGGGCGACTCCCGCTATCGGCTTAAACAGGCTCTGCGCCGGGCGAAAGACGAGTTCGGCGTGGATGACTTCATGGTCGGGCCCGAGCTCGAATTTTTCATCTTTCCGACGAACCGCGAGGCCGTTCCTTTGGATGAAGGCGGCTATTTTTTCGCCGGGCGGCACGGCGAAATCCGCAAGGAAATCCAGCTCCTGCTGAAGAAGATGGGGATCCCGTCCGAATACGACCATCACGAGGTCGCCCACGGCCAACATGAGATTGACCTCCAGTACGCGAACGCCCTCGATATGGCCGACACTGGCATGCTCTTCCGCTATATGGTCAAACGCGTGGCCCGGATGCATAACCTTTACGCCACCTTTATGCCCAAGCCGATCAGCGGTCAGAACGGGAGCGGCATGCACGTCCACCAGTCGCTCTGGGCCCACGGAAAGAACCTGTTTTTCGACGCGAACGATAGCACCCACCTCTCCGCAATGGCCCGCTCCTACATCGCGAGCTTGATGACGCATGCCCGGGAAATCTCCGCGGTCTTCAGCCAGTGGATCAATTCCTATAAGCGCCTCATCGAAGGCTATGAGGCGCCTGTGTATATCGCCTGGGGTCAGAGAAACCGGTCGGCCTATATCCGCGTGCCCCGCTACCAGCCCGGCAAGGAAAATGCCACCCGCATTGAGCTTCGCTCTCCAGACCCGAGCTGCAACATCTATCTCGCCTTCGCTGTCATGCTCACGGCCGGCCTCCGAGGCATCCGCGAAAATTATCCGCTGCCGTCGGCCGTCGAAGAGAATATCTATGAAATGAGCAACCACCGGCAGAAAAAGTTCAAAATCCATACCCTTCCGCGTAACCTGGAAGAAGCGATGAAACTTGCGGAAAAAAGCGACATTGTCCGAGAAACGCTCGGCCCGCACATCTTTTCCAAATTCATCGCCAACAAACAGGCCGAGATCGCCGAGTACGCAAAGAACGTCGGCTCCGAGTTTGACAAACAGGTCAGCGACTTCGAGATCCGCCGCTACCTGCCGTTCCTCTAGATTTTTTTTTAGAATTCATTTGCTCCTGCGGTCGATGCGGGGAGCTTGACAAGCACGAATTTTATCTGTTATAAAATTCCCTCTTAATATTTTATTCGATCTTTTTGGTTAAGAAGAGGAGTTATACATTTTTTTATTAACCTCCCTTTATAGACCGCTGTCTCCGCAAAAAAAGTTGATGGGCCGAATTTCGATCCTGCCTCTTTATGCCCACCCTTCCTTTTGTCCGAAAGACATCTTGATAAAAATATTCTTCATCGGAGGGAAATAAGTGGAAGCCGTCAAGACAACCGTGCAATCCTTCGTTTCTAAGCACAACAACGAAAAGTGCGCGCTCATCGCCATCTTACAGGATATTCAGGCGGAATATAATTACCTTCCTCAAGACGCCTTGAGAATCGTATCCCAAACCTTGTCCATTCCTTTGATTGATGTGGTCGGTGTCGCCACCTTTTACCGGGCCTTCAGCTTAAAACCTCGGGGCAGGCACGTTATCACTGTTTGTTTGGGAACAGCCTGTCATGTGAGAGGAGGGCCCAAAATTCTCGATGAATTCGAAAGAAAGTTGAACATCAAAGCGGAGGAAACGACAAAAGATAATTTATATACCTTAGAAATTGTCAATTGTCTGGGTGCCTGTGCTTTAGGTCCAATTACCGTCGTCGATGGAAATTACTTCGGGCAGATGAAGATAAGAACAGTTGATAAGCTTATCAAGAAATTCGGTTCTAAAAAAAGGAGCTAATCTCAATAATGAAAAGAAAAGTTCATACAGAAAAATTAAAAGAGATTAGAATTGAAATTTCTAAAGCTCGAAAAAAACAAAAGACTTGCATCACTGTATGCGGAGGAACAGGGTGTCATGCCTATGGTTGTATCAAGGTAGCTCAAGCTTTTAAACGGGAAATCAAAAAACGAAATCTTCAAGATTCTGTCGAGGTCAGAACGACCGGCTGTCACGGTTTCTGTGAAAGAGGACCGATCGTGGTGATTCAGCCTGAGGGAATCTTCTACCAAAGGATTCAACTCAAGGATATCAAAGAGGTCATTTCGGAGACAGTAAGAAAGAAAAAAATTATCGACAGACTTTTATATGTTGATCCAGAGACTAAGGAAAAAACCATCTACGAAAAGGACGTTCCCTTCTATAAAAAACAAAAACGCATTATTTTTGGCAATAACGGCTTTATCGACCCAACGGAAATAAAAGATTATATAGCCGTCAAAGGCTATGCAGCCTTATCCAAGGTCTTGGGTCGCATGACCCCTCAAGAAGTTATTGAAGAAATAAAAAATTCAGGATTGAGAGGACGCGGAGGCGCGGGATTCCGGACAGGATTAAAATGGGAAATTACGGCTAAATCTAAAGGCGATGTCAAATATATTGTCTGCAATTGTGACGAAGGCGATCCCGGAGCCTATATGGACAGAAGCTTATTAGAAGGAAATCCTCATAGTGTCATCGAAGGTATGCTGATTGGAGCCTACGCCATAGGAGCCAAAGAGGGATATGTATATGTCCGAGATGAATATCCAATCGCCGTGGACAATATCACCATTGCTATTGAGCAAGCCAGAAAATACAACCTCCTTGGAGAAAACATCCTTGGAACCGATTTCGGTTTTGATATTTTTATTTCTAAAGGGGCGGGAGCCTTTGTTTCAGGAGAGGAAACCGCTCTTTTAGCCAGTATTGAAGGTAAAATTGGAATACCCAAGCAAAGGCCTCCGTTTCCTGCCCAAAAAGGACTATGGGAAAAGCCGACGAATATTAATAATGTTGAGACGTGGGCTAACGTGCCTTTCATCATAAATAAAGGCGCTGCCTGGTATTCTAAAATCGGGACCGATGGAAGCAAGGGGACGAAGATATTTTCTTTAGTAGGAAAAATTAATAATACGGGCTTAGTGGAAGTTCCGATGGGAATGACCTTGAGAGAAATTATCTTTGATATCGGTGGGGGAATCCCGGGAGGGAAGGAATTCAAAGCCGTCCAGACGGGAGGACCTTCTGGAGGATGTATCCCCAAAGAACTCATAGATTTGCCCATCGACTATGAAAGTCTAACGAAGGCCGGCTCGATCATGGGCTCGGGCGGCATGATCGTCATGGACGAGAAGACTTGCATGGTCGACGTCGCCACATATTTCCTGAATTTCCTCCGTGACGAATCCTGCGGCAAGTGTCTCTCCTGTCGCGAAGGGACCCAGCGGATGTGGGAGATCGTCAAGGACATCAGCGCTGGCAAAGGAAAGGAAAGCGACCTCGCGCTCCTTGAAGAGCTGGCCCATGTCGTGAAAGACGCCTCGCTCTGCGGGCTGGGGCAAACGGCCGCCAATCCCGTTCTTTCCACGCTCCGCTATTTCCGCGACGAATTCGAGTCTCACATCAAGCACAAGAAATGCCCGGCAATGGTCTGCAAAGAAATCGTTTCTTCGCCGTGCCATTATATCTGCCCGATCAGCCAGGAAGCCTCGACCTACATCGCCCTCATCGCCCAAGGAAAATACAAAGAGGCGTTCAACATCATCATGAAGGATAACCCTCTGCCCTCGGTCTGCGGTCGGGCCTGCAATCATCCCTGTGAAAAGGCCTGCCGGGCCGGGGAAGAAGGCGACCCGATCTCGATCCGCGGCCTGAAACGCTTCGTCATGGACTGGGCGGACAAAAAGGGCATCCTCTACGCCGTCAAACGCGGGACGATGGACCGGGAAAAAGTGGCCATCATCGGCTCGGGCCCCGCAGGATTGACGGCCGGATATTATCTGGCCTTGAAAGGCTTCCGGCCGACAATCTTTGAGGCGCTTCCGGTCGCGGGCGGAATGCTCGGCGCGGCAATCCCCGAGCACCGGCTGCCAAAAAAAGTCCTGAACAAGGAAATCGAGAACATTAAAAAGGCCGGCGTCGAGATCAAAACCAATACCAGGATCGGAAAGGACATCACCCTCGACGGCCTGCTCAACGACGGATTCAAGGCTGTCTTCATCGCCACCGGCGCCTGGAAATCGATGAAGATGGGCATTCCGGGCGAAGAGGCCGAAGGCGTAATGCAGTCTCTCGAATACCTCAAGGCCACAAACCTCGGCGAAAAGGTCCCGGTCGGAAAGCGCGTTTGTATCGTCGGCGGAGGAAACTCGGCCATCGACGCGGCGCGCGTCGCCCTCCGCGACAAGAACTGCGAAAAAGTGACCATCCTCTACCGCCGGACCAAGGCCGAGATGCCGGCGTTTCCGGAAGAAGTGGACGCCGCGATCGACGAAGGCGTGGATATCCAATTCCTCGTCGCACCGGTCAAGGTCCTGACCAAGAGCGGCAAGGTCACGGCCGTCGAATGCATCCGGATGAAGCTCGGCGAAAAGGACTCGAGCGGCCGGCGCAAGCCCATTCCCATCAAGGGATCGGAATTCATGGTGAAGCTGGACACGCTCATCCTGGCCATCGGCGAGCGTCCGGAAACGTCCTTTGTTTCGCCGAATGACAACATCGGCCTGGCCAAGGAAAATATCGTTGTCGACGGAGAGACATTCAAGACGACGCGCGAGGGCGTATTCGCCGGCGGCGACGCGGTGACGGGTCCGAATACAGTTGTGAATGCTATGGCCGCCGGGAAGGTTGCCGCGGAGACCATCGAAAAATACCTCTGCGGCCAGCCTCTTGAGCGGCCGCATGCGCTGACGCGGCCGTCGATCTTCGTCAAGCCCGTCGAGATCTCCGAGGCAGAAGCCGGCAAAGCCAAGCGGCCCAAGATGCCGCATCTCACCATGGCCCAGCGCAAGAAAAACTTCAAGGAAGTCGAGCTGGGCCTGACCGAGAAAATGGCCCGCGCTGAAGCCAGACGCTGCCTGCGGTGCGAGCTTGAAACCGAGGACGGCAAAAACGCCCTGGGAGCAATGAAATGATCGAACTCAAACTGAACGGATTGAACGTCAAGGCGGAAGAGGGCTGGACGCTCCTCGAAACAGCCCGCTTCTACGGGCTTGAGATCCCCACCCTCTGTTACAACGAAGGCCTGAGCGTCTTCGGCGGGTGCCGGCTCTGCCTCGTCGAGATCGGCGAGAGCCCGCGGACCAAGCTCGTCTCGTCGTGCACCTATCCCGCCGAGGAGGGGCTCGTTGTCCGGACCGACACTAAGCGGGTCATTGAAGCGAGGCGGATGATGATCGAGCTTATGGTGTCCATCGCTCCTAACTCCAAGAAGATCCAGGACCTGGCTTCCAAGTTCAATGTGACCCAGGTCCGCTTCAAAGTCCGCAACGAGGAGTGCGTTCTGTGCGGCCTGTGCGTCCGCATGTGCCGGGAGCAGATGGACGGCAAGGCGATCGGGTTCCAGAGCCGCGGCTACAAGAAAAAAATATCGACGCCCTTCGACCTGCGCTCCGAGGAGTGCCGGCTGTGCGGCGGCTGCATCTACATCTGCCCCGCCTGCCAGCTCCGCTGCCAGGGGCCCGAGGCCGACACGACGCTGTGCAACGCCTGCCTGACTATGGATCCAACCTGCCTCGATCATTATGACGAACTGCAGTGCTGGATGTACGATGCCGGAAGGTGCGGAACCTGCGTCCGGGAGAAATAGTTAGCGATGACCATTCAACATAATAAATGGCTCAACGCCAATTGTAATTCGAAGACTGTAAGGAGGTAATCATCATGTCGTATACGAGACTCAATCGGAGCGCGGCAACTTTAACCAAGAACAGAACCGAAGGCTCGATCAGCCCCTTCAGCGGGATGTGCGTGACCTGTGTCGACGGCTGCATCGGGATGTGCGAAATCGGCAAATCCGCCTACCGCGGGGCCGAGGTCCTCTATCCCCAGCCCTTCGGCATCATCACCGCCGCGTCGGAAAAGGACTATCCCTATGACTTGTCCCACTTCAGCATCATGGGCACGGCCGTCGGCGCCCACGGCTGCGAAGCCGACAGCGATAAGGCGACATTCGAAAAGGTCACTATTGAGACCAAGATCGGCCGCGATAAATCGATCAAGCTCAAGGTGCCCTTTGTCCTTGGCGGCATGGGCTCGACCAACGTCGCCAAGCAGAACTGGGACGGCTTGGCCATCGGCGCCGCGATCTCGGGCACGATCCTGACCGTGGGCGAAAACGTCTGCGGCATGGATGACGACTCCGAGATCAAGAACGGCCGGATCGTCCGCTCCAAGGACCTGGAAACGCGCGTCGGCCTGTACAAGAACTGGCAAACAGATGGCTGGGGTACGGTCGCCGTCCAGGCCAACGTCGAGGATACCCGGCTCGGCGTCCAGGAATACGCCATCAACAAGCTGGGTGTCCAAGCCGTCGAGCTCAAATGGGGCCAAGGCGCGAAAGACATCGGCGGAGAGGTCAAGATCAAAAGCCTCAAAAAAGCCCAGGAACTGAGGAAGCGCGGATATATCGTCCTTCCCGATCCCGAAGACCCGAACGTCATCGCCGCTTTCGAGAAGGGCAGCTTCAAGGAATTCGAGCGTCATTCGCGCCTCGGCATGGTCGAAGAAGAATCTTTCATGAAGCGCGTCGAAGAATTACGGAAAGCCGGGGCCAAGTATGTCTTCCTCAAGACGGGCGCCTACCGGCCGGCGGACCTGGCCCGCGCAGTCAAATACGCATCCAAGGCTAAGCTCGACATGCTGACCGTGGACGGAGCCGGCGGCGGAACAGGCATGAGCCCCTGGCGGATGATGAACGAATGGGGGATCCCGAGCGTCGAGATCTGGTCGCTGACCTACCAGTACGCGCACCAGCTGGCGAAAAACGGCGAATATCTGCCCGACATCGTCTTTGCCGGCGGTATCACCTTCGAAGACCAAATCTTCAAAGCCCTCGCCCTCGGCGCTCCCTATGTCAAGGCCGTCGGCATGGCGAGAAGCCCCCTGGCCGCGGCCATGGTCGGAAAGACGATCGGCAAACGCATCCAGGAAGGCCAGATTCCGGTCTATGTCGAGCGGTTCGGCAGCAGCGTGGAGGAGATCTTCGTTACGGCTCCCGAACTCAAGAAAAAATATGCCAAGAAATTCGCCGAGCTTCCTCCCGGCGCCATCGGCGTCTACAGCTACTTCAGGCGGCTGAGCCAGGGGCTGCGCCAGCTCATGGCCGGAAACCGCAAGTTCGCCTTGAGCTACATCACCAGAAACGACATCGCCGCCCTGACCAAGGATGCAGCCGGCATCAGCGGAATTCCCTACGTGCTCGACGTGGATAAGGACGAAGTCGCCAAGATCCTCAAGGGATAATCATCGCAAGCTGCAGAAGAAGCGGGTCCTGTCACGGCCGTACCGTCGCAATTGAACTATCGCTTGCCCTAGAGCATTTAAATAACGCAGAGAGTTATGGGAATCCCCCTTGTTCCCTTTCGCAATAAGGGAAAGCAAGGCGGATTTTCTTTATACGAGAGAGGATATTCCTACCCCTAGCTTACGCTGCATTTCTTTGGGCGCGTCCGGCTCAGGAATCCAGGTCCGGGAGCACGTGATCGCGAGGCCCGCGAATGGGCGATGGGGCAGTTTCAAAGTCGCCTCGTGCCAGTCATGGTCCTTGAATTCCATGGCCACGATATCCCCGTCATCGACGCAGAAGCTGGCGTGGACGGGATTTTCCCCGATGCCCGGGTGATTGCAGATGGCTCTCAGCTTCAACTCCGATCGGCCGCGCACTTCGATAGGATCCCAGGCTGAGGCAGACGTCCAGCGCATCCACAGATCTTCGCCCCAGCGCTCCCATTCGAAAAATCCCCGCGGGAGTCCAGGCACTTCGGCGATTCGTTTCAACAAACGGCGTGATGTTTGCCCCAAGCCCCATCCGCGAGATTTGCCGAAGATCAAGAACGAGCGCCGCGGAAATTCGAGCGCCCTGTCAAAACGGCGATGCAGGAGTCGCTCGACCTTGCCGAGCCGCGAAAGCCCGCTGCTGAGGAATTTGTCAACCCACCAGGGAATCGTCGCGTGCGTCAAGTGGCCCAGATGCGGCCGGCCGCGGTCGTCGAGCGGAATGTTCCGGAATGGGATTCCGAGCTCAGCATCCCGGCGCCATTCTTCATACTGAAGCGGATAGAGCTCAGGGCCGAACGCATTCGGGCCATAGGCCGGAATGATTGTGAGCAGGATCCCGTTGGGAGCAAGCGCCGCAACCAGGTTTTCAATCGCGAGCGGAACTTTCTCCGGCGGAAGGTGCTCGAGGATATCTATGGCGAGCACCATGTCATAAGGCCGGGCGGGAGGTTTTAAATCAAGGACATCGCCCCAGCGGACCCAAGCCCTCGCTGTCGGATGGGCGTTGTCGATACACCACCGCGAGAAGTCGACGCCCTCGGCTTCAACGCCGTATCCCCGAAGGGCTTTGATCAGAAGTCCCATGGCACAGCCGGCCTCAAGAACACGTTTCGGGGCGAAATTCAAGGCGATGAACGCCGCCGTCGTGCGCTTGTCCTCGCCGTCGTCATAGATGATGGCGCTGTCGATGTCGCTTCGCGGAGGCCGGTAATAATCGGCGCCGTAAAAATCGCCCTGGAGCCCTTTCTCGTAGAGGCCGAGGTAATCGGGGTTGGAATCCGACATCGGGCCTTTTTTCGGAGCTTTCAGGGAATCGCTCATCTATTTTGCCGCCTTGATTTCGTCCCAGACCTTCACCCATTTCCCATTCGCCGCGGCCGGGCCGGCAAAGACCTCGCTTGCGGCGTGGATCTTAAGCCTCAAAAAGACATTCATTTTCACCGCTCTTTTTCTGTTCGTTCGAATAGATATAATCTCGCTTAAGGCAACGCGGCCTCATCAAGCGCATTAATAATAATGGAATGAATAGCCCTTCGGCAAGCCGCAGCGATAGAATTTGAAGATTGGAAGAAGGAAGTGATTCGCAGGATGCGGGATCCGCCTTTTAAAGAACCGAATCAAATTCAACCACCTATATAGGGTAATAATTTTAGACAATTTGACAAAGACTACCGGTCTCGAATTTTCGAATCTGCGGAGTCCGAGATTTCCTAATCTGTTAAAAAAGATCATCCTTAGACGCTCGGTTAGTCTTTACGTTTCCCCCCTCTTATGCTATAAATACGCCTTGGTTTAACATGAATGCCCTATTTATCGTCATGCAGCTCTTTATCGTCCTCTTTGCCATCACGATTCATGAGGCCTCCCACGGCTGGGCGGCCAACAAAATGGGCGACCCGACGGCTCATAGTCTCGGACGGGTGTCATTAAATCCTATTGCTCACATTGATCCGATCGGCACGATCCTACTTCCCGTCCTCTTATCCCTGACTGGAGGGCCGGCCTTCGGCTGGGCCAAGCCCGTGCCCGTCAATCCCTATAATTTAAGGAATCCCCGTCGGGACAATATTTGGATATCCTTTGCCGGCCCCGCGTCGAATTTATTAGCCGCTTTTTCAGCTTTTTTAATACTCTTCATTCTTAAACTCGCCAATCCGCGGGCTAATCTATTTATAAAAAACCTGGTTGAAATATTAAAACTCAAATCCGGCTTCTTGGCCCCCATCATGCCTCAAGGCTTTCATCTTATTGAAGGGCTCGTTCTATTTCTTTTCATGGCTTTTATCATGAACTGCTATTTCGCCATATTCAATTTAATTCCTATTCCTCCCTTGGATGGAAGCGGCATCTTGATCGGACTTCTCCCGGACGATCTTGCCCAAAGATATGATCGAATCCGGCCCTTTGGATTCATCATCGTCATTTTTTTGGTCTACATGGGATTCCTCAGCTTCATCATTGAACCTTTGAAATTTTTGATTTTTATTTTCCTCGGATGAGCGAACAAAAAAAAGAGGTTGTTCTCAGCGGCGTGCGGCCCACCGGCCCCCAGCATCTGGGCAACCTGGTCGGCGCTCTCCGCAACTGGCTGAAGCTCCAGGACCTCTATCAATGCTTTTACACCATCGTCGGCTGGCACGCGTTGAGCTCAGAGTACATGAACTCCAAGGGCATCAAGGACAACACGTTAGAAGTCGCTCTGGATTGGCTGGGCGTTGGGCTTGACCCGGAAAAATGCGTCATGTTCCTTCAGTCCGAGGTCAAAGAACACGCCGAACTCCACTTGATCCTGTCCATGGTCACCCCGCTGCCCTGGCTCGAGCGCGTTCCGACGTTCAAGGAGATGCAGCAGGAGCTCCAGGACAGGGACCTCAACACCTACGGGTTTCTCGGCTATCCCGTCCTTCAGGCTGCGGATATCGTCATCTATAAGGCCAGATTCGTTCCCGTCGGAGAAGACCAGGCCTCTCATCTCGAGCTTACGCGCGAGATCGTCCGGCGCTTTAACCGGATCTTCGGCCCGATCTTTCCCGAGCCCCAGACTCTCCTCACCGAAGTGCCGCGCCTGGCCGGCACGGACGGCCGCAAGATGAGCAAGTCCTTCGGCAACGCGATCTTGATCAAGGATCCGCCGGAGATCGTTCGCCAGAAAATCATGCCCATGGTCACGGACACGCGCCGGATGCGGCGCAGCGACCCGGGCGAGCCGAACGACTGCCCGGTCTTCACCTTGCACAAGGCGTTCGTCCCCACGGAAAAGCGGGACGAGATCGCCCATGGCTGCCGGACGGCCGGCATCGGCTGCCGCGAATGCAAGGCCGTCATGCTCGAATACCTGATCAAGGCGCTCGAGCCTGTCTGGGAACGGCGCAAGGCATTCGAAAAAAATCCCAAGCTCGTCTGGGACATCCTCGAAGAAGGCAACAAGAAAGCCCGCCGGGCCGCCGAACAGACCATGGACGAAGTCCGGGCAGCTTTAGGCTTTTGACGCTGTGATCACCACGGAATTTGAACCGACCCCGGCCCAAGACGGCTACCAGGTTAAGCTTCAGATCTTTGAGGGCCCGCTCGACCTCCTCCTCTTCTTGATCAAAAAGAAAAAGATCAATATCCACAACATCCCGATCGCGGTCATTACCCGCGAATACCTGGAATACTTGAGCCATAAAGAGAGCATCAACCTCGACCGGGAAGCCGAGTTCCTTCTCATGGCGGCACTCCTCATTTACATCAAGTCCCAGATGCTTCTCCCCCGCGAACAGCCCATCGAGCCCGACGTGGACCCGCGGAAAGAGCTCGTCGACCGGATCGTGGATTACCAGAAGATCAAAGCGGCCTGCTCCGTCCTGCGCGAAAAAGAGGACGAGATGTCTCAGATCTGGAAGCGGACGGCCCTCACCGCCCCCTTTCCCGAAGAGGACCTCGACCTCATCGAAGTCTCGCTCTTCGACCTGGCAGAGTCCTTTTTCACCCTGATGAAGCGAAAGCAGAGCGAGAGTCAACGCATCATCAAGGGCAAAGAAATCTCCATGGCCGAAAAGACGAACGAGATCGTCGTCGTTCTCAAGGAACGCGGCTTCCTTGACTTTCTGGAATACCTCGACGCCCAGGAAACGCTCGAGGAAGCCCTGATCGCGTTCTTCTGCCTCCTGGAACTCATCAAGGCCAGGCTCGTCGTCGCGATCCAGGAGCAGCTCTTTCACACGATCAAAGTCTGGCTGAGAAAGGACGCTTAAACCCCGGAGAAGGTGAACGAATGATGGAGAACCTCAGAGAGATCATCGAAGCTTTGATATTCATCTCGGTCGAGCCGCTGACCACGGCGAAAATGAAGGAAGTCCTGACGGACGTTCCTGAGCCTGACATCGAGCAGGCCGTGCGGGAGCTCGTGACGCGCTATGAATCGAGCAACGGCGCCATCCGCATCATCCAGACAGCGGGAGGTTATGTCTTCTCGACCAGGCCGGTCTATGATCCTTACGTCCGGCGCTTGCTCCAGATCGAACGGAAAAAGAAGCTCTCCGTCCAGGCGCTCGAGACGCTCTCGGCCGTCGCCTATCACCAGCCCGTCACCCAGGCAGAGATCTCAGCGATCCGCGGCGTGGACTCGACCTATTCGCTGCATACGCTTCTTGAGAACAAATTGATCAAGATCGTCGGCCGAAAAGAGGCCCCGGGGCGGCCGCTGGTCTACCGGACGACGGAAAAATTCCTGACCTATTTCGGCTTGAACTCCATCGAAGACCTGCCGTCCGAAGAGGAGCTGAAAAAGCTCATGGAGGAGGAGAACACATGAAACAAGCGGCTGCGATCTTTTTTTTCACGATCGCCCTGCTGACAGCGTTCTCCTGCCGGCCGCAAAAAATCAGGATGCCCGAGCCGCCCCAGGACAGGCATGTTCCTTTTAATTATGTGGCGACAAAAGGCATGGTCGTCGCCGCCCATCCACTGGCGGCCGAGGCCGGACTGGATATGCTCAAGGGCGGCGGAAACGCTGTTGATGCCGCCATCGCCACGGCCTTCGCCTTGAACGCCGCCGAACCGTTTGCCTCGGGCCTGGGGGGCAGCGGTTTCATGGTCATCTATCTGGCCAAGGCGAAAAAAGTGACGGTGGTCAATTTCCGGGAGAAAGCGCCCGCCGCGGCTACACCGACGATGTTCACGGAAAAAGGCGAAAAGCAGGCCGAGTGGCGCCAGGAGCGCGGCACGGCCGTCGGTGTCCCGGGCATGCTCGCCGGCTGGAATTACGCGCTTAAGAAATACGGAACAAAAAGCCTGGCCGAGGCGTCCGCGAGGGCTGTCGAGATCGCCGAAAAGGGATTCCCCGTCAGCGCGACATTCAGCCAGATCAATAAAGACGAATACGAAAAGCTCTTGAAAAACGCGGGCGAGGACACATGCTATTTGAACTCCGGCGTCCCCTATGAGCCGGGCGAAGTCTTCAAAAATCCGGAGCTGGCCGCGACATTAAGGCTGATCGGCGCCAAAGGCATCGACGAATTTTACAAAGGGGAGATCGGGAAAAAGATCGTGGCCGCGGTCCGGGCCAAGGACGGCATTATGACCCTCGAGGACCTGGCTGCCTATCGACCGGTCGAAGTCGAGCCGATCAAAGGAACGTATAAAGGCCACACGATCTACACTCTTCCCCCGCCGGGCACGGGCGGGTTCCATATCATCCAGCTGCTCAATGTCGCGGAAAATTGGCCGCTCAAGGATTGGGGGCACAACACGCCGGCCACTATTCATCACCTGAGCGAGACCATGCGCTTCATCTTCGCCGACAAAGACCATTATGACGGAGATCCGGATTACGTTTCCATTCCTGTCGCCGAACTCATTTCGAAAGATTACGCGAAGGAAATCCGGAGCAAGATCAGCGCGGAGAAAACGGCTGGAACTTACCCCTACGGGCGCTTTGACAAAGTCCAAGATGAAAAAGAGAACACGACGCACATCGGCGTCATCGACAAGGACGGCAACATCGTCGCCCTCACCCAGTCCATCAACGATTTCTTCGGCACGGGGATCGTTCCTGAAGGGACGGGATTCCTGCTCAACGACCACATGGCCGATTTTTCGACCGATCCGAATTCCCCTAACGCTCCTCGACCGAACCGCCGGCCGGTGAGCAACATGGGCCCCTTGATCATGTTCAAAGACGGTAAGCCGTTTCTTGTCCTCGGCTCTCCCGGCGGGACGAGGATCTTCTCTTCGCTCAGCCAGATCATCTTCAATATCATCGATTTCGGAATGTCGCTCGATGAGGCCATCGAAGCTCCGCGCTTTTTCTCCTATACGACGGAAGGAAAAGCCCGGCCCATCTCCATTGAGCCCCGCATTCCTGAAGCCGTGCTCAAAGCCCTGGAAAAGCTGGGCCATAAGATCACGCCGAAAGAGCCTTACGATAAATATTTCGGCGGGGCCCAAGGCATTATGATTTTGCCGGACAAGAAGCTCATCTACGGCGGCGCCGATTCGCGGCGCGACGGCGTCGGCGCCGGGTATTGAAAAAGGAGAAGCCCATGAATATGTGGCGAACGCTCGTAGCCAACCTCATTATTTTCTGCGGGATCGCCGCCTCTTCGCCGGCCGTCCAAACCGCTCCGCCGGCCTTTGAACTGCCGCTGCTTATCACCTCCGCCGGCCAGAGCGCCGATGTCTCGATCGCTTCGATGCTTGCCAAAAAAGCGGAATTGACCGCGACCCTATCCAAGCTTGCGACGGGCAAGGACCTGGAGAATCATAAAACACTCGTCCTCGTCCTGGGCGCGAGCATGAAAGGCCTGGGCTCCGCTGGCCTGGACACCGAAAAAGAATACGAACGGATCCGCTCGCTTCTGACCGAGGCCAAAAAGAAAAACATCCCCGTCCTCTGCCTGCACCTCGGCGGCGAGCAAAGGCGCGGCGAGCTCACGGACAAGATGATCGGGGAATTTCTCCCCTCGGCGAAAATGGCCCTTATCGTCAAGTCGGGAAATAAGGACGGGCTGTTTACGAAAATCTGCAACGAGAAGAATATTCCGCTCGTCGAGATCGAAAAGACGCTCGATGCCGTGGAACCGCTGAAGTCCCTATTTAGAAAATAATATGGATCCACATATGTCTGTGTCCCTCAAGGTTCACCGAGGGAGAGGGACTCGAATTGAACCTTAATAATCATCGAGCATGCCTGAATACCTGATCCTCCTCCTGATGGTCGGCGCATTCATCCTGCTGGCCGTCCTGTTCAAGCTCCCGATGGGAGTATCCATCGCTCTGTCCGCCCTGGCCGGAGCGCTCGCCGGAGGGGAAGGCATCGCCCTCCGCCATCTCATCGAAGGCGCCTTCGGCTTCTTCGACCTCATCCTCATCATCGCCTCGGCCATGCTCTTCATGAAGGTCCTTCAGGAGTCCGGCATCCTCGACAGCCTGGTGGCGGTCATTCTGAAGACCTTTTATAGAAACAGGGTTCCGCTCCTCCTGACCGTCATGCTCTTTCTCATGTTCCCGGGCATGATCACCGGCTCGTCGCTCGCCGCCGTGTTGAGCACCGGCCCCCTCATCGCGCCCGTCCTGATGAAGCTCGGCCTGCCGCGGCTGAAGACGGCCGCCTTCGTGGCCCTGGGGGCTATCCTCGGCATGATCGCCCCGCCCGTCAATATCCTGGTCATGATCATGGGAGGGGGCGTGGACATGCCTTATGTCGGCCTGACCCTGCCGCTGCTGGTGATCGTCGTTCCGCTGGCCGTTATCATCGCCCTCGGGCTGGGCCTCAAAGATATAAAATCCATCTCCGCTGACGAGATGAAGGCTTTATTGCCCATATCTTTCTCCCAAAAATATGGTCTTCGTCTTTACCTGCCGCTCCTTATCGTCCTGGCTCTGATGATCATCCAAAACATCCATCTGGCGTTCATTCCGGACCTTGGCCTTCCGGCGATCTTCTTCATCGGCAGCCTAGCCGGCCTCGTCTGCGGCCGGCGCTTCAGTTTTTTGAAGGCCACTCAAAAGGCGGTCGAGGAGGCCATGCCCATCCTGTCCATCCTGGCCGGCGTCGGAATGTTCATCCAGATCATGACCCTGACGGGAGCCCGCGGCTGGGCGGTCCTGACCTTTCTCTCCCTGCCGCCGGTCCTGCTGTACGCGAGCATCGGTCTCAGCATGCCTCTCTTTGGCGGAGTATCGGCCTTCGGCTCGGCCTCGATCCTGGGCGTGCCATTTCTTCTGGCCCTGATCGACAAGAACGCCCTGATTACGTCGTCGGCCCTTTCAGCTATTGTCGGGATAGGAGACCTCATGCCCCCGGCGGCCATGGCCGCCCGTTTCTCCGCCCAGGTCGTCGGAGAAAAGAGCTTTTTCAGGGTGTTGCGCTATTGTCTGGTCCCCGCAATGCTCATTCTCGCCATGGGGATCGGCGTCCTGCTCGCGGCGCCCTGGCTTGATAAAATCATGTAAGGAATATGCGGTATATCTATCATCTCATCGTCCTGTATCTCACGGGCCATCTTATCTGGTCTCTCGTCCGTGAAAAGAAGTTTTGGAAACAGGCGGGCATCGCCATGGTGCTCATCATGTTCCTTTTGAGGCTGTTCCTTATTGAATGAAATGAAAGCAAGAAATGAACCGGAGGGGGTCCTGCGCCGGTCAGCCCCGACCACGCCGCTCGCCTCACGTCGATAACACACAAGGAAATATGATTTACCTTAAAAACACAAACAAAAAACAAAGGCCAATCATGAAGGCCATGCTTTTCCTGGGGCTGACCCTGGCGATAAGCCTCTTGGCTTCCCGCGAGTTTCTCAGTATGCATCGCCCTGACGAAATATTTCCGAGCCAGGGTCTGACGGCCTCACGCATGCTGAGCGATTATTTCCCGGCGCTTAAAAGCACACCCGGAGACACGCCGGTCTATGTTTATGACGGAAAGGAGAGAGGCGGCCATATCCTCATCCTGGGAGGGACGCATCCCAATGAGCCCGCGGGCTATATAACCGCCATTCTTCTTGCCGAAAACATCCGCGTGGCCAAAGGCAAGATCATCGTCATCCCCTGGGCCAACGCGAGCGGCTTCACGCACAGCGACCCGCAGGAAGGAAGTCCCCAGCGCTTCGACATAAAGACAGCCTCCGGCCGAAGATGGTTCAAGCTCGGCTCGCGCGTCACAAATCCCGTCCATCAATGGCCCGACCCGACGATCTATGTCAATCCTATGGGGCAGAAGCTCGCTGGCGTCGAAGCGCGGAACCTCAACCGTGCCTATCCCGGAAAAGCCAGCGGCAACCTCACCGAAAAGGTCGCCTTCGGGATTATGAAACTTATAAAAGAGGAGGCGATCGACCTCGGGATCGATCTCCACGAGTCGGCGCCCGAGTACCCTGTCATCAACGCCATCGTCTTCCACGAGAACAGCGCCGACCTAGCGGCTCTGGCCCAGATGGAGCTCCAGGCCAAAGGGTACGAGTTCCGGCTCGAAGGCTCGCCGCCCAACCTCCGCGGCCTGTCCCACAGAGAATGGGGTGACGAGGCCAAGATCAAGGCCATCTTGATGGAAACCCCGAATGCCTCGCACGGCCGGCTCAAAGGCAAGCCTTCCATTTCGCTCATAGTCGACGGCCAGGACAAATATTATGAAAGAGCTTCGCGTCTCGGACGGCTGTTCGTTCCTTTCGGCCCTGAAGGAATCCCTCTCAAAAGCCGCGTCGCCCGGCATCTGGCCGGCCTCAACGCCATCTTAAAAAGCCTGACCGAACTCGAGCCGGAAAAATTAGTCGAAGTCGAAAACATGCCCGACGCCGCAGAGGTCCAGGCGCGCGGGATCGGCGCCTCTCTGCGGTGACCGGCGGGCGTAAGCCTGGGTCAAACCTCTATAAAGATTAGAATGAAGAAGAAAATCCGGAAACGGCTGCCGCGACTGGGGAAGGTTTAGCCTTCTCAAAGCAGAGACACGCATTAAGATTTTCAAAAAGCCGAATTCTCTTCCTCCATCCTTAGCCGCACGAAAGAGAACAAAAAAGATGAAATACGAAAACTTGGCTCCGCTGCTTCTAAGTTCAGGTTTCATCAATACTTAGCATTGACAAAACGCCTCCGATAATATAGGATAGTTCATCATTTTTACCCGATCATGGAAATCATCATCGCTAAGAACACGGGATTGTGCTACGGCGTCAAACGCGCTTTGAAGATCGCCCGGGAGACACGCCGCTGCCGGGACGGGAAAGTCTCGACGTTGGGCGAGCTCATCCACAATCCCCAGGTCATCGCCGACCTCGAGAACCAGGGTGTCGCCTCCATCGAGGCACTCAAAGACATCAAGGAAGGCACCGTGATCATCCGAAGCCACGGCGTCTCGCCCGAGATCTACAACATCCTGAAGAAAAAAAAGTTGGAGATCATCGACGCGACCTGTCCGATCGTCAAGAAGATCCAGAGGCTGGTCGCCAAGCTGGCCCAAGAGAACAAGGAGATCATCATCGTCGGCAACAACGAACACCCCGAGATCAGGGGCCTCATCGGCTACAGCCGCGGCCGGGGCCGGATCGTCGAAAACGAAACACAGGTCGGACCGATGTCGTTCAAGAAAAAACGGGCGGTGCTGGCCCAATCCACCCAGGACCTGTACCTGTTCGAGAAAGTCGTCGCCGCCCTCATCGAAAAAACAGAGGAACTCCAGGTGTTCAACACCATCTGCCACTCGACCCAGACCCGACAACGGGCCACGTCCGAGCTTGCCTCCAAGGTCAACGCCCTCTTCATCGTCGGGGGGAAGGCGAGCTCGAACACGGGCAAGCTCTACCAGATCTCCAAGCGCATCCTCCCCCAGACATACTTCATCGAGAGCGCCGGTCAAATCACGCCGAAAATGCTCCGCGGAGCAAGAATCATAGGGATTTCGGGAGGGGCGTCCACGCCGCCCGAAGCCATCGAAGCCGCTGTCGAAAGAATCCAACAGAACTTCGAGCAACATTCACACGAGGAGAGTCGCGTCCAATGTCAGAGATAACCAAGCCGCCCGACAAAGATGAGAAAATGACAGCCGAGGATTACGAACACCTGCTGAACAAGTACCAGTACAGCACCAAGGAAGTCGCCCCGGGGAAGATCGTCAAAGGAAAGGTGATCAAGATCACCGGAAGCCACGTGCTCGTGGACATCGGGCTCAAGTCCGAAGGCGTCATCCCCATCGAGGAATTCATCGAAAGTGCTACACCGATGAAGCCGAAGGAGGGCGATGTGGTCGAGGCGGTCCTGGAGATGACCGACCGAAAGGAAGGATACTTCATCCTGTCTAAGAAGAGCGCGGATATCCAGAAGGCCCTGGATGTCCTAGAAAAGGCCTTCGACCACCAGACCTTCATCGCGGGAAAGATCACAGAGAAGACCAAGAACGGCTATACCGTGAACGTGGGCATCGATACCTTCATGCCGGACTCCCACGCGGACGTCAGGATCGTCAAGGACCCGGACAAGCTCATCGGCCAATCGTCTAAATTCAAAGTCATCAAGTTCGACCGGAAAAGCGAGAACGCGGTCCTCTCCCGAAAGCTCTTCCTCCAGGACGAGAGAGAAAAGAAGCGCCGCAAGGTCTTCAGCCATCTGGTGAAGGGCCAGACGGTCAAAGGCCAGGTGAAATCCCTGACGAACTTCGGCGCCTTCATCGATCTGGGCGGCATCGAGGGCCTGCTCCACGTGTCCGACATATCCTGGGGCAAGATCAGCCATCCGTCCGAGGTCCTTCACGTCGGCCAGGAGGTCGAGGTCCTCGTCCTCGATTTCAACGAGAAGAACGAGAAGATCTCCTTGGGCTACAAGCAATTGACGCCGGACCCCTGGGCCGGCGTCCAGGACAAGTACAAGACCGGCCAGAAGGTCACCGGCAAGGTCACGAGCCTCACCGATTTTGGCGCCTTCGTCGAGCTCGAAAAGGGCGTCGAGGGCCTCGTCCATGTCTCCGACCTGAGCTGGTCGCGGAAGATGATCCATCCCAAAAAGCTTCTGTCCATCGGCGGCGAGGTCATCGTGACCGTGCTCGAGGTCAATCCGACTTCCAAAAGGATCTCCCTCGGCCTCAAGCAATCCTCGCCCCATCCGCTTGAGGTCCTCAAGCAGAAATTTGCCCCCGGGACCCACGTCAAAGGCAAGATCACGAGCATCACCGATTTCGGTGCGTTCATGGAAATCGAGCCGGGGATCGAAGGGCTCATCCACATCTCCGATATCTCCTGGGAAAAGATCAAGCATCCCTCGGCCAAGCTCAAGGCCGGCCAGGAGGCGGAGGCCGTAATCCTCAACATCGATGTCGAAAAACAGAAGGTCTCCCTGGGCATCAAGCAGCTCGAGGGAGACATCTGGGAGGACTTTTTCGCTCGGCAGAGGACGGGAGGCCTGGTCAATGTCAAGATCGTCCGCATCGCCGATTTCGGCCTCTTCGTCGAGATCATGCCGGGCATCGAAGGCGTCGTCTTCCTCTCCGAGCTCGACGACCGGAAAATCGACAACCCCGCCGAAGTATTCAAAGTCGGGGAGGAAAAGACCGCCAAGATCATCAAGATGAACCCCAGGGATAAGAAGATATCGCTCAGCTTCCGGCAGGCTCAGATGGACATTCAGAAGGAAGAATACCAGAAGTATGTTGACAGCCAGGACGACCGGATGACGCTGGGCGACCTCATGAAAGATCAGTTTAAGATGCTCCAGACTCCCAAAAAAGCCACTAAAAAGGAGGAGAAGGCTGATGATTAAAGCCGATCTCATCAACAAAATCTCCAAGGAATTGAACATCCCCAAACAGGAAGCGGAACTAGGCGTGAATCTTTTTTTCGACACGATCAAGGACGCGATCCTCAAAGGCGAAGAGATCGAGGTCCGGGGATTCGGCAGCTTTCGTTTCCGAAACCGGCCTTCGCGGTCCGGCCGCAATCCGCGGACCGGGGACCCGGTGAAAGTCCCCCCGAAGAAGGTCCTGTACTTCAAGCCCAGCAAGCTTCTCAAGGAGCTGATCAACAAGTAATGCGGTACATCGCCACGCCATGGCGTGGGACCTACGTCCGGAACGTCCATAAGATGACCGGATGTGTCTTCTGCCGGGCCAAGAAGATCAAAGATGACAAAGGGGCCCATATTCTCTACCGGGGCCGGCACAGCTTCGTCATCTTGAACAAGTTCCCTTATCAGCCCGGGCATTTGATGATCGCCCCCTACAAGCACACGGCGTCCTTCGAAAGAACCGGAAAAGAATTGAGCGACGAGATGTCCGAGCTGCTGAAACTAAGCTTGAAGGCCCTGAAGAAGGCTTACCATCCCCGGGGTTTCAATATCGGCATGAACCTGGGACGCAGCGCCGGCGCGGGCATCGTGAGCCATTTCCACCTTCACGTCGTCCCCCGCTGGCCGGGCGATTCCAGTTTCATGCCTATCCTTGGCGGGACCAAGATCGTGATCGAGGACCTCGATGCGACCTTCGCCCGCCTTGATCCTCTGTTCCGGAAAGAGGGCCGAAAACGATAAACTCCATCAACATCCGAAATTCGAGGTGACCGATGCTAAAAACGATGAGAAAAAACATCAAAGCGCTCAAGCCCACGCTGTGGATCGTCATCGCCACGTTCATCATCTCCATCTTCGTCGTCTGGGGCGCGGGAGGCCGCCTGGGAGAAGGGGGGACATCCAACACCATCGCGACCATCGCGAAGGAACACATCTCGTCTGACGCCTATTTCCAGGCGCTCCGGACCCGCCTCGAGTCGCTCAAAAACGAGTTCAAGGAGATCAATCGCACGTTCATCGAGCAGCTCAACGTCCCCCAGCAGGTCTTGGAGCAGATGATCGAACAGGCACTCATTTTCGCTCTCGCCGACGACTGGATCATCCGAGCCTCAGACAAAGAAGTCGCTGACCGGATTATGAGCTTCCCCGGGCTTCAGCAGGACGGGAAATTCGTCGGTTTCGAGGAATACAAGCGCCGGCTGCAATGGAACAGGATCTCCATTTCCAATTTCGAGAACAGCCTCCGCAAGGACATCGTCCTCAACAAAACGGTCCAGATCCTGACGGCTGGCATCACCGCGACGCGGGACGAGATCTGGGAAAATTACGAAAAGACCAAGGATACGGCCAAGATCGAATACCTCGCCCTGGAAAAGAACAAGGTCGAGTTCGAAAAAAAGGTCGAACCCGCCGAGGTCCAGGCCTATTTCGAGAAGAACAAGGATAAATACAAGATCCCGGAAAAACGAGAAGCGGCGTACGTCTTCCTAAAGAATAACGACCTGAAGAAAGAGATCGAGCTCAGCGAATCCGAGATTGAGAAGTACTACAAGGACAACACGGCCCAGTTCCAGAATCCCGAGAAGGTCAAGGTCAGCCGGATTTATCTCCCTTTTGCCGACAAGGACAAGGCCCTCGTCCAGGCCGAAGTGCAGAGCGTCCTGGCCAAGGTCAGGGCCGGAGATGATTTCGCCGCCCTGGCCAAAGCTTATTCCAAGGACGACAAAGCGAACGCCGGCGGCGACTGGGGCCTCTACGATTGGAGAACCTTGGCCCAGAATGAGCAGGATGCGATCGCCAAGCTCGAGGCCGGAAAGGTTTCCGACCTCGTCCAGCTCGACGCCGGGATCGCGATCCTCAAAGTGACGGAAAAGGAAGCGGCCACGGCGACGCCTCTCGCCGCGGCCAAGCCCCAGATCCGGACGATTCTCCAGGACCAGAAAGCGAGGGAATTGGCCGCAGAGCGCATCACGAGGCTCGGAAAAGAAGCCAAGAAAGAAAAGAACCTTGAATCGGCCGCCAAAAAAGCCGGCTTTAAGGTCCAAGCGACCGGGCTCCTAAAGAACGGCCAGGCCCTCGAGGACTTTGACCCTTCGGGCTCGATCAGCGCCGCGATCTTTAATCTCAAAGAGAAAGAGATCTCCAGCCCGATCTACACATACGGCGGCGTGGGCCTTGCCGAGATGAAAAAGTCCGAAGCCCCCCGGGCGGCGACATTCGACGAAGTGAAGACTGACGTCGAAAACGATGCGACCGAAACCCAGAAAAAAGAAACGGCGCTGGCGAAGATCAAGGAAGCCCGGGCGAAACTGACGGACAAGAACTGGGACGACATCGCCCAGAAGTACAAGCTTGAGTTCAAGACGGTCAATGAGCACAAAAAAGAGCAATACATCGGCATTATCGGGGAAAGCAAAGACATCGACGACTTGGCCTTCACACTTCCGCTCAAGCAGGTCAGCGAACCCGTTGAATTCGAGAACGGCTATGCCCTGATCCGGGTGCTCGACCGGAAGAAAGCCACCAAGGAGGACTTCGAAAAGGAGAAGGAAACCGAGACGGCGAACCTCCTTGAGCTCAAAAAGAACAAGTTCCTTCAGGCGTATCTCACAAAATTGAAGGCTGAGAAGGGCGTCAAAATCAAATACGACTTGTTCCTCAAGGTCACCCAGGATGTCCTGTCACGCTACGAAACGGAGAAGTGATCCCTCGGGATCAGGCCTAGACATCTGACATTTTCAGTCATCCCAAGCGGCCAAAGGAAGCATAGAGAAATTCGGAGGCATGTTCTTTTGACCCAGACCCGCCAGGCCTTTGTCGGCGCGGCCTTTTTTGCCACGGACCTGCCTTTTTTCATCCTGATGCAGCGGATGAACAAAAATCGCGGGAGGTGGTGATGAATATCAAGCTTCTCATTTTGATCCTATGCGTTTTTTCTCTCTTCGCTTGCAGCACCGGACAAAAAGCCGCGATCAAGCGCGATGCCGCGCCGGCGCCTCTGTCTAAAGAACAAGAGGGCCTATTCAAAGCCGACTTCCGCTACAGCCCGCCCTGGTGGCAGACGGCCATCTGCCTCCCCGACGACTGGCGCCGGGAAGACCCGGCCGGACACTCTTGGAAGGAAACCCTGGCAATGGGTTTCCTTCCAACGGTCGCTTCGCGCCCGGTTTTCTTTCCAAGGAGCATTTTGCCATGAATTCTCGTAGGGACATAGAGATCTGCGCTAGAAACGAGGCTCGGGCGGGGTGTCCCACCCCGCCCTTCGACCAAGGGGGCGGCTCCCCCCGGCATGCCGCGGGGCATCATCGCCGCTCGTCAAATAAATGAAAATCTGGATAAAATTTGATAGGATGCAAATCTAAGAAAAGGCCGAAGACCATGACCAGCAGGGA
>Ga0256868_10000242_pt1 | contig 32623 bp, 54 predicted proteins | sample RVTome_13_FD_187341 | JGI IMG/M metagenome (GOLD analysis project Ga0256868, IMG submission 187341) | Soil microbial communities from uranium-contaminated site in the Upper Colorado River Basin, Wyoming, United States - RVT92D227 HiSeq ...
CGGTAGGCGGCCAACGCTTCGCGGGCTGCTGGTGTGATGTCGACGGTCTGGGTTACGCGGATGGTGCTGGTCATCTGTCACACTTCCTGTGAGGGTTGGCCCCGCGTCGGCGGGGCCTGCTTCGTGCTGGAGGGTTTGGTGGGTCCTGGCCCCCGAGCTCTTGAGTCGGCGTCGGGTGGCCAGGACCGGCCTGTGTGGTGCTAGCGGAGCCACCAGAGGAGCTGACACAGCCCCACGACGGTGCTCGCGGCGGTCGCGGCGAGGATTCCGTCTCGGATGGCGCGGCCCCGGCGGGTGAGGACGATCGGGCAGCGTCGGTGCGCGATCACGGCCGTGATCCAGCGGCCTCGGATCGGGTCGTGACCCTCAGCGACGTCGAGGACGTGGACGTTGGCGTCGTGGCGGATCCGGCCGCCGCAGTCGGCGCAGCGGGTGGCGTAGTAGCTGGTGTCGGTGGCGTGTGCTGCGCGGCGGGGCGTCACGGTCTGCTACTGCTGCTTCCTGGGTCAGGTGCGGTCGGCGGTCGGGGTCTTGCGGTGCCACCAGGGGGCGCCCCGGTGGCTGGGCTGCCCGGCGCGGCGGGTGGTGGGGCGGCGCAGCGGGGACGTGACGATCACGGGCCAGGCGCCGAGGAGCAGCAGCAGGACACCGACGGACGCGGCGAGCACGATTGCGGCCCATGACGGGGGGTTCACGAGGTCACCTCGGGCGAGTCGCCGTCGTCCTGGTCGGCGGGGAGGTTGGCGACGAAGTCCTCGGCCGCCTCCGCCCACTCGACCGCAAGACCCGAGTCGTCAACCCAGCCCTCGGAGACTTCCCGGTCGAAGTCGGCAAGGTCGTCGTCGTCCGGGTCGGTGTCCGGCTCGCGCAGGTAGTCATCGGCAGCTGCGCGACCCTCGCCCGTGGGGTCGTCGTCCTGGTCGTCGGCGGCCTGCATGACGGCCCGGACAATCTCGGCGGTGAGCTCGGGCCGGACCTCGTCGACGGCCTCGGCGGCGAAGTCGTCGGCGTGGCCCTCGCAGTAGGAGCCGTCCGGGAAGGCGACCCTGGTCCAGTCGCTGCCGTCGGCGGCGGTGACGACACCGGATTGCCCGTGGTGGCGCGAGCAGGCGACGGCGGCCCGGACGTGGTCACCGAGAGCGTGCGCGGCGGTCACTGCACACCCGCCCAGAACGTCTCCGGGGATCCGCCGCAGGAGGAGCAGACCGTCCCGGCCGGGACGTCGTAGCCGAAGGGCGCGCCGCAGTCGGCGCACTCGTCCGTGACGGCGGTGTACTCGGGCCGGACCTCGTCTCGGGCGCTCACGACGTCACCGCCGGGGTAGGCCGCCTGGGGGCCAGCCGGTCGAGGATCCGGCCGAGCACGGTGGCCAGATCGGGGCGGACGGCCTGCAGTGCCCTGGTGGCGGTGGTGAGCGCGGCGTAGGCGGCCGCCTCGGTGTCGCCGTCCGCCGCGCCGAGATCGGGCAGCAGCGCGGCGATCGGACATCCGTAGAAGTCGGCGAGCTCCGCGAGTCGCTGGACGGTCACGGCACGGTCTCCGCGCTCGTAGGAGCCGACGACGACCGCTTTGAAGCGGCCACCGGACTTCACCTCGACACCGTGCAGGGACAGGCTGTGGTGTCGACGGGCGGCGCGGAGGCGGGCGCCGAGCTCGATGACGTAGGGATCGTGCTGGCTCACGACGTCACCGCCGTGACGGGCTGGGAGGGGATGGCGTCGTCGTCGGAGGGGACGTCGGAAGGTGCGGAGGTCAGCTCCGCGAGGGGGATGCGGACGATGGCCGCGACGGTCCGGAGCTCACTGAGGCGCCAGTCGATGGTGCCGCGGATGCGCTCGGAGATCTGGGTCTGGGAGACGCCCAGGGCGAGGGCCAGGTCTCGCTGTAGGAGGCCCCTGGCGGCCATGGCTCCTCGGATCAGGTCGCCTACCGTCAGGGCCGGTTCGGTAGTGGGCATGCGCCAGTTCTACCGGGTCAGCCTCTAAGTGCGCAACCTTCTTCGGCGTGTCGCCGTTGGGGAATCCCCTCGCGTAGCGGCTCAGACTTGAGTGTGAGAGGCTCACGCCCTACCGTGGTGGGTATGGCGATGTATGAGGCGCCCAGCGCCGGACACACTCCCCTGAGACTGCGGGTTGCGGCCGAAGTGCGAGCGTGGCGGTCCCGCAGGTCCATGAGCCAGAAGGAGCTTGGCCTCGCCCTTGGCCTGTCCCAGACGCAGATCTCTGCGCGCCTGCGCGGCGAGGTCGAGATCGGCCTCGACGAGATCGAGTCACTCTCTGCGATCTTCGGGTGCACGGCTGAGGACCTGCTGCGTCCCGCGCTGGCCGTGCAGGTCACGCCGCGCGCGGGGCGCAGGGTCACGTCTGCACAAACTCGCTCACCGCTGCGATTGGCTACTGAGCGTATCCGTCCGCTGCGGCGACACGAGACCGACTGGCCCCGCCGTGAGCGCGTCGTCCGGCCCTGGCCCGTGCTCGCTCTCGTCTCGTGACCGGGGCATCCCGCCGGGAAACATCCAATCCGTCCATCAGCCGATCAGGTGATTACGCCGAGTGCACGGCGCGTCACGTAGACAACGTGTCTACCGAAGAACTCATGACCAACCACCACGCCGGTGACGCCATCGTCCGCAGATTCCTCGACGAGTGCCACGCCCGGGGCCTCGCACCCACCACGATTACTGACCGTCGCCGCAATCTGCGCCGCCTCGCCGAGTGGGCGGGCGCGCCGATCCTCTTCCTGGATGAGACGCAGCTGCGCGACTGGCAGGTGGGCGAGTCCAGGCGGGTCCTCCCCCAGACCCTGCATGGCTACCTCGTCGCCGTCCGCAGCTTCTACGCGTGGGCCAAGGTCCGGGGCATGCTCGACGTCGACCCGGCCGCCGTCCTCGACCTGCCGCGCCTACCCAAGCGGCTACCGGACCCGATCGCCGAGGACGTCTACCGGAGGTGCGTCGAGGGCGCGCCACCGGACATGGCGGCGATCCTCGGATTGGCCGGTTTCGCTGGCCTGCGCGCCTGCGAGATCGCCCGGCTCGCCTGGCCGGCCGTCCGGTGGGCTGACCGGACGTTGCGCCTGGACGGGAAGGGCGCCAAGGAGCGGATCGTCCCGGCGGAGGGTGAGCTGCCCGGTCTGCTCGCCGCGCTTGGCGCCCGGCGCGGTCCGGTGATCCCCCGCCTGGACGGGCACGCCGGGCACAACACCGCGCACACCATCAGCCAGCGGGCGAATCGGTGGTTGCACGCGCACGGCTGTGACTGGACCCTGCACAAGTGCCGCCACCGTTTCGCGACGGTGGTCGTGGCGAGGACCGGAAACGTTATCGCCGCGCAACGCCTGCTGGGGCACTCCAGCCTGTCGACGACGCAGATCTACGTGGCCGTGGATCCGGAGCAGCTGCGGGACGCGGCCCGGGCGGCGGGGGAGTTCGGGGCGGCGTAGCGGTTGTCGCCCTGGGGTTGACAACTAGGCCGGAGTGACCTATTGTTGTCTTCATCAGGACGACAACAAGGGGAGACGAAATGACCGCCGCCGAGAAGATCGAGATCGCCACCGAGTACGACGCCCTCTCCGCGATCGAGCGCCCCACCGGGGAGCAGGACCGGCGCATGAGCCAGATCCTGGCCGCACTGCTTGAGCAGGGCGTCAAGGTAGACGCCTACCTGGACGCGGCCACTGCGGACATCGAGGAGGAGCGCCCGGCGATCACCCTCGCCGAGTGGGTCACCCGGACCGCCGGGTGACGACCCGCCGCTACCTGGGCCGGGCGGCGGAGGCCGCCCTGCTCAGGATCACCCCGGCATCGGTGACCCGGTACCGGGTCCGGCACGCCGACTACCCGGCCCCGGTCGAGTGCCCCTGCTGCGGGAGCTCGGTCCGTGAGCGGGCCGCCGTCGAGGCATGGAAGGCGGCCCGGCCCGAGCACGACAAGAGGCGTCGCGGCGTTAATTGACGCCCTCACCGGGCAGCAGATCAACCCCTGACCCCCCCATCCCCCGTGGCCCTCCGGCCGGTGCGCGCCGACCGGAGGGCGGGGGACGACGCCACCAGGAGGCATCGTGACCGTGACCCTACCCACCGCACCGCCCGCCCTGACCATCCCGCCCGACGCCTGGCTCACCCCGCCCGGCTGGTGCTACCTCTGCGGATGTATCTGTGAGGTCGGGGTGCACTTGCTGGGTGACCCGCAGCCCGTCGACCCCGCGGAGCTCATCGCCGCCGCCGCCCGGTACGTCCTGCTGAACGAGGTCCTCGACGACGTTGCCGACGCCGAGCTGCACCCCGCCATGGCTGCACGTGTCATCGCCCGCCTGGACCGCCTGATCATGACGTTCACCGCCCGCCCGGAGGTGTCCTGGTGAGCGTCCTGTCGGGGCCGCTGGACACCCCTCCGGACATCGCCCACGAGGTGGCCCGGAGCGCGCTCGACGATGTCCTGGACGACCTGGAGATGGGCCGCTGGGACGCCGAGGTGCGCTCCTGGGTCGAGCTGGCGGACCCCGGGTACATCGCGGCTATCGCCAGCTGGTGCCACCGGTCGCAGATGGCCGGGCGGTTCGCCGCGCAGATGGAGGAATGAACAATGAGCGACTCAGCGCCACCCCCACCACTGGAATGGCACCCCGCCTACCGCGGCAAGACGTGGCTCATCGGCTGGCTCGACGGACGCGATAACGGCCTGCGGGGCGACCACGTCCGGGTCCCGTTCATCCCGGCTGGGGGCTTCTTCGGCCCGGTGACCGAGTCGTCGATCGAGATGAAGGTGCACACCCTGCGGCGGATGAAGTGCTCCGGCCTCGCGCCGTACGTCGGGCACCCGTTCTGCTACGTGTGGTGGGCGGCTGTCGATGAGCTGGGACGGTGGATCGCGGCTGACGCGCGACGGGTCTACGACGGTCATCAGTGCGCGATCCCGGACTGCGGGTGTCGGCTGCCAGCCTGGACCATCTGAGCGCGACAGAAGCGGCCCCCCACCCGGCCAGGAGTGGGGGGCCGCTCTCATGCGCCGCCAGCGCGTCACCCGGCAGGGGGACGGCCCAAGGCTACGCGTAGCCGAAGCCGTGCTCGCTGCACAGGTGGGTGACGAGGCGCTTGTCTCCAGTCATCAGGACCCACACGGCTGGCTCGCCGTCGAGCCCCGCCCACTGGTGCCCGGTCACCGCGGCGACCGGCAGGCCGGGACGGCGGCAGCACGCCCACGTCGCGCCAGCCGGCGGGGGTGCCGTCCATCCGACGTCGGCGACCAGGACGGCGGACTCCCGACCGGCGGTCACCTGAAACCCGACGATCACAGCCCCTCCCCGAGGCGGCGGCGGATCTCGTCCAGCTCGGCGTCGTGCTCGTCGAGGCGCCGCGAGTGCTCGGCGAGCAGCCCAGCGAGAGACGCGTCCCGGTCGGTGTCGTGCAGCGCCTTGAAGGCGCGGACGGCGCCGGGGTCGTAGCGGCGGACGGCGCGGCCACCGTGCTCGGTGTACGGCAGGTCCTCGCGGGGGATCCGGGCGACCGTGGCCCGGTGCACACCGAGGTATCCGGCGACCTGACCTGCGGTCCACCACGGGTCGTCTGCGTCCGCCACAGCCCTGATCATAGGTGCGCGAGTAGCGCCAGTCGCAGGGAGTGCGACGAGCGTCCGCCGGGTGAGCCTCACCATCACAGTCTATGTCGCGCGAGTCGCATCCGTGCGACTCGATGGTGCATGATGGGGGCATGCCCGAAACGCTCACGGCGACGCTTACGGCGGCAGCGTCCATCCCGGAATCGACGATGCCCATCTGGATGTGCCTCGGCATCGGGGCTGTCGGATGGGTAATCGACTACTCCGCGATCGGCGTAAACGAATGGCGGGACCGGGTGGCCGCGTTCTTCTACCTCGCGTCGGCCCTCGGATGGTTTCAGCGCCTCGGTCTGGCGTCCTGGGAGGAGCGGATGCTTGCTCCCCTCAACCATGACGTCCGCGTCATCTGGGCCATGGGAGGGGCCGTTGTGATCTTCATGTGGTGCTGCGCGATGATCCCGGCCTTCGAGAAGCTCGGCCGCCTCGGTGCGATCACCTTCCGCAAATCGGCGGGGACGCCGGGGGCAGCAGCTACCGGCAAGACGCACACGATCACCGCGGTCAAGTCCGGAAACAGGATCAACACCTACCTACTGACCTGGACGATTTTGTTCGCTGCGTCCATCCCGACCGTCATGCCGGAAGGCGACTTTGTGGTGCTCGTCGCGCTGATCACCGACACGGTCAACGGCATGGGCACGACGGCCGGGACCTTTCTCGGCGACCGGATGGGATGGAACTGACCATGATGAAGACTTTCGGGGCCCTGGGCCTGCTGCTGGTCGCGGTCTACCTGCTTCGCGGCGGCAACCCCGCCGACTTGGCCCGGATGATCGCGGACATGCTCGGCGCAGCCCTCAGCTGGCTCGTCGGCATCGGCGCGGACATCCCGGCACCGACCACTACGGGCGGTGCGTCGTGAGTCCCCTGCTCGTGGCCATCGGGCTCTGCCTGTCCGTGGCGCACGTCCTGGTGATGGGGGTGGTGGTCGGGTGGCGGGATCGCGCAGCCTGGGCCCTGGTGACGTGCCAGGCCGGGGCGGTCTGGATCGTCATGGTCGCGCTCGCGGCCGGGGAATCCCTGTGGCTCGCCGTCCTCCTGCTCGCGGCAGCAGTTCTGTCGCCGCTCGCGTGGTCGGGGTGGCGGCGGTGAGCGTCCTCCTGAACTGGATGATCTTCGGAGTGTTCGTGCTGCTGCTGGCGCGGGCGTCCGGGCGGCGGGTGGCCCTCCCCCGCCTGATCGTCGACACTCTCAAAGTCCGCAAACCTGCAGGTCACGACGCGGATGCGAGTGAGAGCGACAGTGATGACAGCGATGACAGCGGAGGCTATGAGAGCCCCGGAGGCGCCCTGATGGTCGGTCCCGCTCCGACCCGGCATGTGGTCGGCGGCGACCCGAAGCCGGGCCTCGCCGAGCGGGTCACCCAGCGGATCGAGAGGTGGGCCGGTGAGCCCGAGGTCGTGCAGGAGACCGTGCCCACCGGCCCGTCGGACCGTGAGGTGCAGCGGGCCGCGCTGATCGCGCACCTACAGCGGGAGCGCGGTCGGCCCGGCCTGTCGGCCGTGTCGATCGTGCGTGCGGCTGCGGGGCAGGACGACGTGCCGTGGGGGCGCGTCTCCGAGTCCACGGTGTGGCGCGTCTGGGGGGACCTCAAGTGAGCGATGAAGAGCTGGCCGACAGCGCGTATCAGTGGATGGTGAACTACCTCAGTCCACCGCCGAGCAATCTGTACGCGGGTACCGCCACAAGCAAGATCCTGTTACTGATGGACGAGGTGTACCCGGGCGGCCTGGGTGCGTTCAAGGCCGCATTGGACGCGTGGTGAGCGCGGTGGGCGCACGCCTGGACGCGGTGCTGGCGCGTCCGGACGCGGACGCGGTCCTCAACGAGGCGCGCATGTGGCTGACCGAGTGCGTCTGGGCGGACGTCGAGGAGGACGCACTGCCGGCACTGGTGGACGCGCTCATGCCTGCGTCCGTCCTGGCCATGGTGGACGCGGAGTACGGGGGCGGCCTGGACGCGTTCCTGCGCTCGGTCGCTGGTGTGCCGTCGTGACCGCGTCCGCGTCCCGAGGTGCGTCCGCGTCCGACCGGACGCACCGGTCGCGCGTCCGGTCGTGGCCGCTACTGCTCCTGGCCCTACCCGCGTTCGTCGCGATCTGGTCCGGATGGGTCGGCCTCGGCGAGCTGACCGGGTTCGGGCCGGTCGACCTGCTGCCTGGCATCTGGGATGACGCGCGCGTCAACTCCGCCATCACGCTGCCGATCGGGATGGAGACGTACGCGGCGTACGCACTGCAGGTGTGGCTGACCGGCTCGGCGCCGGCCCGCGCCCGCGCCTTCGCGCGCTGGTCGGCGGTCGGGTCGCTGGCGCTCGGTGCGGCCGGTCAGATCGCGTATCACCTGATGGTGGCAGCGGGGGTGACGCGGGCGCCGTGGCAGATCACTGCGCTGGTGGCGTGCCTGCCGGTCGCGGTGCTGGGGATGGGCGTGTCCCTGGCGCACCTGGTCCGCGGTACGGACGCACCGGACGCGGACGCGCGCCCGGTCGCGGACGCACCAGCATCGGACGCACCGGTCGCGGTCGCAGTGGAGGTGGTGCGTCCGGTCGCACCGCCGCGCCCCGGGCGCACGGACGCAGACGCACCACAGCCCGCACCCCAGCCCGCACCCCAGCCCGCACTACCGGTCGCACCACCGGACGCAGACGCGGGCGCGCGTCCGCCCGTGCCGGTGCGTCCGAGGCCGCGACCGGACGCGGTGCTCGCGGCCGGTAGCCGGCGGGCGGACGCGGTCACGGAGACGGTCCCAGACGCGGGCGCGGCACTGGACGTGGTCGAGGTGGCCAACGCGTTCGCGCACGGGGCCCTGGGCACCACGGACGCGGACCTGGTCGCGCGCCTGCGTGCGTCCGGGGTGCGCTCCGTCCGGGGCGCGCAGGACCTGCTGCACGTCGGGCGCGGACGCGCCAAGCGGATCCTCGCCCTCGCCTGGCCGGACACGGATGCAATGGGGAGCAGTGATGGTTGACCACGAGACGTGCATTGCGCACGACCATGACCTGATCACGGTCAACGGACACCGGGCCAGGATCTTCCGGAACATCACCCGCCGGGAGGAAACCCTGCAGTGCTCCTGTGGGTGGATCAGCCCAACAACCAGGGCGTGGCGGTGGACGCACCTGATCGCCAGGGACTGGCGCGGTCACGCCGGGGACATCGCGACCGGACGCGAGGTCGTGCACGGTGAGCCAGGCAGGCGCTGTGGCTGCGTGCGCTGCGCCATGGCCGACCGCGCTGCAGCCGGAGACGGTCTCGCCGCCGCATCCCTGGCGGACATCCGGGCGACTCGCGGCGACGCCTCGTGCTGACGCGGACGCACCACCTCCTCGGGCTGGCGGTCGCGGTCGCGGTCGCGCCGCGGGTAGCGCCCGGTCTCGCCGAGGGCCTCACTCTCGCGGCGGTCACGGTCGTCACCGCTGGTGGTCCGCTGTCCCCCGACCTGGATCAGCAGGGCTGGTGGCGGCTGCTCGACCGCTACCTGCCAGACGAGTGGCTCGGGCGGGGTGGGCCGATGAGGCACCGGGGCATCACCCACTGGTGGGGGGTGCCCGCGTCACTGGCTTTGGTACTGGCGGCGTCGCAGTCGCACGGCATGGCGTGGTGGGCCGCCGCTGGCCTGGTCCTCGGCTGGGGATCGCACCTACTGGGTGACTTCGTGGTCGGCGCGCGGTCGCGGTACCGGGGTGCGGGGATCCCGGCGTTCCTGTGGTGGGGGCATGCCGGCCTGGGCTTCCCGTGCGACGGCTGGGTGGAGCGGCGGCTGAGCTACGCCCTGCCGGCGGTCGCCGTGTGGCAGGCGGCCGTCCTGGCTGGCGTCCTGCCGTGATTCGTGCCGGGGGATCGTCTCCCGGCGGGAATGGAGATCACGATGAGTAGTGAGCATCTCGAAATATCGGTCGACAGCGAGGTGCGGCCGGAAGTGGCGTCGTGCGAGGCGTGCGGCGTGCCGCTCTTCGCCGACGAGGGCAGCGACATTTGCGCAGCTTGCGCCTGGAATGGAGGCATTGATGATGACCTGCGTCCGGTGTGATGAAGAGATCCAGGGCGAGCCTTTCATCCACCAGCCGTCCGGCTGGGAGCTGTGCCAGGTGTGCGCCTGCGCGCACGACGTCTGCGGGCACGAGCACGGCGGACAAGGGTGAGCGGCGAGTGGCTTTGGATGGCGAGGCTGACGTGATCAAGTGCGTGCAGTGCGGTGTCCTCACAGCCCATCCATTCATCCTGCAGCCGCAGATGCTGGCGCTCTGTCAGGAGTGCGCATGCGGCCATGGCCTCTGTAACTGCCATGGCGGGGACGCCGTGGTGTGCTGCTGACCCAAACGAACGGCGAGCGGCCCCCGACCGTGGTCCGGTCGGGGGCCGCTCGCTGTCTCATGCCCCGCGTCAGCGGGGACCACGCCACATCGCCTAGCCGCAACGGCTCACCCCCGCGTAGGCGGGGAGCACTGCGTGGCCGACGCTACCTCAGTGCGGCGCCGAGCAGGTCCCGCACGAGGGCTGCCCTGGTCGTCCTGCGCTCGGTGGCCTCGGCGGTGAGCCGTGCCAGCAGCTCGTCGCCCAGCGCCAGCGACACGAGGCCGCCTATCGCCGGGCGCCCGCCCAGATTCGGGCCGGACTCATCCGGGACGTCACCGAGCCCAGCCTCAACGATGGTCGCTGCGGGGTGTTCGTTGGCGATCAGCCACTGGCGGGCCGTGTCGGCGTCGATGTACCGCCAGGAGTCCGGGGCGCTGACCCACTGCGACCAGGAGTGGATGACCCACCGGCCCTGCGCTGTCCGCAGGAGTTCCTCATGGTCGGAGTAGACACCGGTGGCCAGGCTGACGTTGTTGGAGCCGTCCCAGCGGGTGCCCTCGCCCCAGCTGGTGGCGCGGTCGCGGTCGAACCAGCCGATGACGTCCAGTTCGCCGGTTACCTCGTCGCGGGCGGTGACGTTGATTCGCTGCATCAGGAGTGGTCCCAGATCTGGCCGTCGACGCCGTGGCTGTAGCCGCATGAGTGGGCGGTCCGGCCTGCAGCCTCGTCAGCGAGCCTGCGGGTGTAGGCGGCCTGCTCGGCGTCGGCCTCAGCGTCGATACGGGCGTCGGCGGCGCGGCGTCGGGCGGTGGTCTCGGCCCGACGGGTGGTCAGCCTGACACCTTCGGCGAGGGCGGCCTCGATGGTGTCGCCACCGCCCAAGTACTCGACGGTCCTCCACTCGGGGTTCTCTGCGGTGATCCACCTGGTGGCGGTGAATCGAGGGCCGAAGCTCACCGTGCTGGCCGACGCCGTCACGGTGAACTCTGCGATCTGGGTGGCGAGGCTGTCGGTCATCTGCGTTCCTCTCGCTGCTGCGGTTTCCGATATGGATAACCTACCTGAGCTAGCGGGGATTGTCAATATCGGAAACCGCAGCAGCGAGAGCGGCCCCCAACCCCACCGTGAGGTGAGGTCGGGGGCCGCTCACGCGCCAGGGCCCGGGGGTGACCCGGCACGGTCAGGCCGGCGGCGGCACCGGGTTCTCGGCGTCGATCGCCACAGCCTGATCCACCAGACCGGTCAGGCTGGCCACCGACGCCACCAGCGCGGTGACATCGAGGCCCGGGTTGGCGGCGATCAGCGCGTCCAGGTCTGCCTGGATGCCGGCAAGCGCGGCGGTGAGGGTGCCGCCCAGTGCGTCGATCTGAGCGACGAGGGCGTCGAGCTCGGCCTGTGTGGCCATGGTGCGCTCCATTCTCGTGAGTTGCTGCTGGATAGCCAGCAGCAGTCGATAGATCATCCACTTCACCGGGCATCACCGTCGGGCTCCAGTGCCGCACGGACGAAGCAGTCCTTGGACTCCAGCAGCTTCCGGAGCCCGACCGTCAGCTCCGGCCCCTGCGGTAACCGCTCAGCCATCTCCCGCGCCAGGTCCCCGATCGGCCGGGACACGGCCTGCAGGTGTGGCGGCAGGTGCTCCCACGCGAAGTACTTCAGGATCGCCCGGGTGGCCGGGTGCAGGTCGCCGGTCACCGGACCCTCCGGCCCGTCTCGGCCTCGGCGGGGTCCGACCCGACACCGTACTGGCGGGTAAGCGGCGTCAACACGTTGACCAGCAGTACCACGAGCGGTGCCGCCCACGCGGCCGCCGCCGGCTCATCACGCAGCCACGGCACCAGATCCTGCCCGGCCCAAGCCAGCAGCGACGCCGCCAACATGAGGAGCAGGTGCCGCAGCTGCGGCGGGAGCCTGTCCAGCATCACCCGTCACCTTCCTTCGTCACGTCCCGCCCGTGCGCGGGCGGGTCCAGGTGCCTGTCCAGGCGCTCGATCGCGTGGTCCAGGCGGCCGACGGTCCGGCCGTGCTCGATCGCCAGCCGCTGCAAAGCCTCCTCCAGCCGTGCCTGACCGTCCAGGAGCTGCCCGATACCGTCGGTCGTCCTGGTCGCGAATCCGTCGCGGACGTGCCTGGTGTTCTCGGCGGCGACCGCCGCGATGTCCGCTGCGGTGTCGACCTTGGCCTCCACGCGGCCCGTCTGCGCCCGCCCAGCGAGCCAGGCACCAGCGATCCCACCCAGCGTGGTCAGGCCGACCCCGACGGTCGCCCACGCCTCACCCTGCACCGTCAGGCGCCCTGGACCAGCCTGAGCCGGGCCAGCACCACGTCCGCGATCTCGACCGCTGTCGGGCCACCCACCACGGTGATCGGCGGGAGCACGGCCACGATCTCCGCCGCCAGCAGATGGACGTCGACTGGCGGGACCGGCGGGGCCGCCACGATCGGGTACGCCTCGACGACGTCCTGGCCGTCCACCTCGACGAGAATGACGCCGCGCCCGATGCAGGCATGCACGAGCGGTGACGCGGCACCCGAGATGTGGTGCCGCACACCGGCAGCACAGTCCAGGACGGCGCCGGCCGGCACGAGCGGGGTGACCCCGTCCTTGCCCTTGGATGTGGATGAGGTCTTCGCGCGGAGCAGCATGTGGTCCTCCAGGGTGGGGGTGGGTGGTGGCGGGATGGTGGGTGCCGGCATGCCCGCCTGCACCCACCGATAGAGCGCCGGGCCGGGGCATTCGGTGGCGAACCCGTCCCTGTGGCCGCGCTTGGCCAGGGTCCGGCCGGAGCGTCGGCACGCCTCGTCGTACAGGGCCCTGGTGGTGGCCAGCGCCGCCTGTGTGGGCTGTTGTGCGCCGCCCAGGTGGATCTGCACACCCACACCGGTGGTGTTGTGATTGGGGCAGTGGGCGCCCGTCAGCGTCCAACCACGGCCCTCCCACGCTGAGCCGTCGAGCATGACGACGAAGTTGTAGCCGATCCCGGCCCAGCCTCTCGCCCGGTGTACGGCGTCGATAGCCCGCATCGCCTGCGCGCCAGCGTTTCTCGTCGGGGCGGCGCCCTCGTAGTGGGTGAAGAACTCCGTGCGCGCCGCCTCCGGGACGCTCGCCGGGGTCGACCTCCAACCCGGGAAACCCCACTCGCTCCGGGGGTGGATCTGGGGGGCGTCCATCAGAGCGGGATGACGACGATGCGGCGGTTGACGAAGGTGCCGGTGCCGGAGTCGACGCGGTATTTGCTGGTGAAAGTGTTCGACCCTGGGGTCAGGTCTCCGGACCGGAAAGCGAGGACGGTCGTCCGGACCTGATTCCCCACACCCGGATCGACGATCAAGGCGTTGGTGTCGTCGGCTGCAATCGTTGTGGCCCCGGACACGGCGTGTCCCATGAAAGACGAGACTCCGGCACTGTTCAACACTTTGGCCGTCAGAAACACCAGGGCGGACGGTCCAGTTGTTACGGTCACGGCAGGACCGCCGGTAGCTAGGTCCGTAAACGAGGCGCTGGTAGTGGTTTCCAAGGTGCTGACCGATGCTCCGGTAATGGTGCGCGCCGCGATAGCATTGACGCCCGTCGCGACGAAGATCTGTGACGCGACCGTAGCGATAGCGGCGGGCGACACATTCAAATTGTCGCGCACGTAAGTGTTGAACTCTGCCGCGGTGAACGCTGCGTTCGCCACGGCGGTCATTGGTGCTGTCCAGGCCACGTCATGCCTCCGTGTCGGTCTCGTGGGCCGCGGTCTCTGCCATCAGGTCCGCGACGCTCTGCCCATGCGGCAGCCCGGCCATGACCGCCAGCTGGTGACCTCTCGGGTACCAGTTCCTGCGGTGCTTCAGGACCCGCATGCCGAGCGCACGCCAGATCCCCGCCGGGTCGTCCGGCCAGGTGACTTGGGTGATGTGCTTGCAGTTGCTGCACCGGAAAATGGACTGGCCGGGCTCAAGGGGCTCGGCACTCCCGCACCCGCCGGGGCATTCGGCGAGCCACCGGCCCCAGTTCACGCAGGCCAGCGCCTGCTCAGCTAGCGAATAGACCGTCATTGAATCCCTGACCTTCCACATCGAATCTGAATAGTGGCGTGGAGATGAGCGCCGCACGCGCGAACACTCCCTGGTTGAATCCGGCGCCCACCACGTCGAACCGGAAAGGGTTTGTGATTCCTGCGGGACCCTGCTCGCACGTGAATGTCGTAACATGGAATCCGGCCGCGATCTCGTGGACGATGCGCTCGATGAAGAATGCGCTGTTGACGCCGGACTCGTCCTCACTGACGGTGATCTGATCAGACAGCGCCCTGGTCAGCTGCTGGGTAAGGCGGGCCGGCGTCCCGGCCACCCGGAATGTGATCACGGGGAGGCGGTCCGCGTAGTAGGTGGTGATGATGCTCGCGACCGCCCGCGCATCATTCGCGCCCACCCACGGGACATCCCGCGGGTACGCGCGGGGCCCGTGCTGGTCGATGGACGCCTGATCCTCGGCGGTCACCGTCAACGCCGTCACCACGGGGACGGCGGCCGCGCGCAGTCCCATCGTCAGTACCGTCGCCGGGCCACCGACCGCCGTCACCGAGATCGTCACCGCGGCACCGGAGTCCCGGTCCAGCGAGCACGTCACCACCCCGGAGGACAGGATGTAGTCCGTCCCCTCGACCGGTGTGACCGCGGCCAGGAACGGATCGCTAGCGGACGCGACCAGGGCGACCGTTTCCCCGTCGGCGAGGGTGAACGGGATATCCGTGGACCACACCTGCACCGGGATCCCGGTGCATGCCCGGACCTGCACCGGGATCGTGATCCGGTTGACGATCGACTGCCAGCCCGCGTCATAGCTGAAACCGGCGTCCAGGGCCTGCGGCTCCTCCCCGGACCCGGCCGCGAACACAGCCTGCGAGTACCGCGACCGGTCCCTGATCTGCCGGTGGGTGCGGTCCCGGAACACCAGATGCCCGGACCCGTCGACCGCGACCAGCGCGGGAGGGCCCTCCGCCCGGACCAGCTTCCGGAGGGCGTCCAGTGCGGTCGCACCCTCCTCCCACCACCAGGCGATGGCGGTGTGCCCCGGGTCGATGTCCCTCCGGTCTGCCGGCCAGCCGGCAGCGTCCAGGACATGGCCGATCGCCTGGCCGGTCGTGACGCCCTGGTACAGCGGGGTGGAGATGGTGGTCTGCGCGAGCGTCCCGAGACCGTCCAGACAGGTGAGCTCGACGGCCCGGTCCGCAGTGGAGGGCCTGACCGTGTAGTCGTCGAGGGCGCCGCGGAACAGGTCCGCCACGGTCCCGCCGAGGGCGCCGCGGATCAGGATCTCCCGGCCCGGCCCGACGAGCCCAGCGAGCGGGGACGCCCCGTTCTCCGGGCTGTAGTCGCGGGAGACGTTGTTGAGGACCAGCGACGCCTCGCCGGGCGCGGCGTCGCTGACCGACCGGGAGGGGCTGTTGCGTCCGCCCTGGATGGTCACCGTGTGCCGGGACCCGAGGGTCCTGGCGGTGACGTCGTCACCGACACCACCGAACCCACCGTCGCCGGCCCAGTCGACCAAGACCTCGTAGGTGGCTGTGGTGCCTGCTGCGGCGCCGGTGAGGTCGAAGGTCAGATCGTCGGTGAGACCAAGCTGGTCGGTGCCCTCGATCTGAATCGTGGACAGCTCGCCGGGGTCGGTCGCGCCGATGGTGTCGCCGAAAACCCACGGGATGACCGCGTAGGCGCCGACCGCGTAGCAGCCCGCGAACCAGTTGAACTTCGTCGGGGTGGGCGCAGTGGTGTCATTGAGGGTGGCGCCGGTCTGGCTGGCGCCGTTCCCGCCGGTCAGACCCCGTACAGCGCCGGTCACGTAGGCGTTGGTGGCGCTGGTGGAGGTGGAGCCGTCGTCGCCCTGGATCGTGTAGGGCGAGTCGATGGATCGGGTCCGCTCGTACGGGGTGACGTTGGAGATCGTCGCGAACAGGCAGACGATGGTGCAGTCGTCCTCGCCCGGCGTGATGGACGGCGCGGTCGCGGTGACGACTCCGGTCCCGTTCTCGGTGTAGGTGCCGGCCTGGAAGGCCACCGAGGTGGTGCCCCGGTAGGCGAGGGCGGCGATCGCCTGCCTGCGGGTCAGGCCACCACTGGCCGTGGATGTGATCGTGCAGGACCCCGCGGTTACGTCGCCGTCGGTGAGGGTGTGGTGGGAGAAGGACCACGCCATCGACGTGTCCGCAGTGTTCGCGTCGGAGGTGAACGCGGTCCCGGCGCCGGTGACTGGGGTGCCCGCGGTGGCGGTCGATCGCTCGATGGACACGCAGGCCAGGACGATGTCGCCCTCTTGGACGCCGGTGAGGGTGACCGCCACGGAGGTCGCGGCGCTTGCGCCGGTGTTGGCGTGGAAGGCCCCGACCAGGGGCGCGTTGGCCACCTCAGTACACCCTGATCCGGACGGGCGTGTCGTCGTCGTCGTACACGTTGCCGGAGGCGGTGTAGAGGGCGCCCGTCCGGATGTCGATCGCGTGGCCCGTGTAGTACGTGTTCCGGCCGAACCTGTTGTCCAGCAACGATCCGAGGTCGTTCCCGGCGTTCGTGCTCTTGGTGAGGTTGCAGCAGATCTCTCCGCCGTCGAACCAGTTCTTCTCGACGACCATGCCGGTGACCGCGCCCACGTTCGGGGTCACCATCAGCGCGGAGATGGTGCGGTATGAGGGGTCGGAGAGCCTCGACCAGGGCGAGTCCCCCACCGTGATGTCGTGGGTGCCGCCAAAGTGGTTGCCGCGCAACACCATCCCGGCGCCGCCCTGGATCTGGCAGCCGTCCGTGTGCGACCCGTCCGTCTGTCCTGGCGCCGTAGTAAACCAGGAGTGATCGACGACGTAGCACATCTCAATGAGGACGCCGAGCTGCGCGGTCGGGGCTGCCGTGTTGTACACGCCGAACCCGTCGACTACGTGCCTCACCTTGCAGCGACGAGCTGTGAAGTGGTGGCCGAGAATCCCTGAGAAGTAGGCGGTCGGGGTGTCCGGTATCAGGTCGCAGTCCTCGACGATGACGTTGCTGACAGCGGAGTTCGTGACGTGCAGGAGGCCCTGCTCTGTTGATGGGCTGGTCTCCCCGGCGAACGTGCAGTTCCGGAAATACTTCCGGCCCGAGCTGGTGACGGAGACCTTGCCCTCGAAGTCGAAGTTCAGGTAGGAGACGTCCCCTGTCGCGACCGTGAAGTTCCCTGCCTGCGTGGTCCTGGAGGGCGCGTAGACGCTGGTCGGCAGGACACCGGTGGTGTCGGCGGTGGGCTGGTCGACACCCCACACCAGGGCGTCACGGGCCGCCCACACGTCCGGCTCACCGGCACCGATCTCCCACCGGAGCCCCGCATCGAGCGCCACCGGTCACGCCCCCAGCAGCACGTGATGCCACAGCGCCGTCGCGGGCAGGCCTGCGGTCTTGTCGGCCGCCGGGCTGATGAGGGCGCGGGCGATCGTGTGCGCCGCAGTGGAGGTGGCGTCGGTCGCCGAGTCGTCGACGATTACCGCTTCGGCGATCGCCGAGTTCGTGGCGGTCCCAGCCGCCCACGTCGTCTGATAGGTCACCTGCCATCCGGCGTCAGTCCCGGTAACCGCTGTCGCAGTAGGGAAAGCAGCGTCGAACGCAGCGTTCGACCCGGACAGGTAGGTCACCATGGCGGCGCCTGCGCCGGACTTCGCTACCGCCGTCGTCCCGGTCCCAAGCTTCATGCCCGTCACCCGGGTCGGGGCGGATGCGTTCGCCGGCTGCACGCCGGCGATCGCCTGCTCCGTGTAGTACCTGTCACCGTACGTCGTGATCAGGTTGTGGAACGGGATCGCGAGACCGCCGACGGTGAGGACGCCGTACCCGTACATGCGGGCGCCGGACGCGAACGCCACCTGGCGCCCGCGCCCGGCTGCGACGTCGAGTGCGTCCCGGACGTCCCGCGGGCTGGCCTCGATCAGGTGCAGTGTCACAGTCTCCCCTTTCTCTGGAGGTTGTCGACGGCGCGCTGCAGCCAGTCCTCCAGCTGCGCCTGGCTGCCGATCGGTGCGTAGACGTTCAGGGCGACCGACGTCCCGCCGCCGCCACCAGCGAGCATCCGTTCGGTGTCTGGGTTGGAGTGGACCATCGACCCGGACGGGAGACTGACCAGCTCCCGGCCCTGCTCGCCGACCATCGTCAGGTTCCCTCGGGCGCCGCCGGTCGCGGCGGATCCGATGATCCCGCCCGAGGCGCGGGCCGTGGGGATGCCACGGAGGGGTGCGACGTTCCCCGACGTCTCGATGTTGACGTAGGCGCTGACGGTCCGTCCGTCGATACTCCTGAGCCCGTTCAGTATCGAGTTCAGTTTGCGCGCCGCGCTGGCGGTATCGAGGACCGCGGTGGTCTTCACGATCGGTGGGAGGCCCAGCAGTTCACGGGCGTATCGCTGAGCCTGCGTGCGCGTCTTGCCCATCGCTATGTACAAGTTGATCAGCCGGTCCTCACCGACAATCATGATCGCGTTCTGGTACGACTGCGCCTCGCCCGCGGCCGCGGACGAGTCCCGCCACCTCCGCGTAGTGGCCGCCACGGCATCGATCGCGGCTTCGTTCGCCCGGCCTTTCTCGGTCCCGATGTCGAGGGTCTTTCCGTTCTCCTTCAACGATTCCGTGGCGGCGTCGATCGCGGCTTGGAAGCCGCGGGCGTCGGCACGCTGCGCCAACAACGCCGTCGTCAGCGAGTTGAGCTTGGCCTTCGCCTCCTCCGCGGAGTCCCCAAAGCTCGTCATCCCGCCGGCCGCCGCCGACAGGTCCGGGGCGAGACCGGCGTAGGCGGCCTTGATCTCGTCGACGGACATGATGTTGCCGTCCATCGCCTCCGACCAGATCTGGAAGGCAACGATGGCGCCGCGCACTCCGTTGATCGTCCACTCGATCACCGTGATCAGCTGACCGAGAGCCTCGATCGCGTACGGTGCAGCCGCTGCAGCGGTCTGGAACAGCGACCCAATCGAGGACCCAAGCTCCGGTAGCCGGGCAGCTATCGACTCCAGGACCGGTCTCGACTGCTGCAGCATCGAGATGAATCCCGGCAGTGCGTTGTGGATCAGGCCGGCCAGGCCCCGGGCGAGCGGCTCCACCGCTCCGGCCACTGCGTCGAACCCGACCCGGATCGTCGGCAAATCGGCGGACAGCTGCTTCTGGAAGATGTCCAGGGCCCCGGCCAGCGGAGCTGCCATCCCTGCACTGGCTTCCCGGAACCCCTGCGTGAACGTCCTGCCGAGCTTCACTCCGGCGGCCTGGACGGCCGGGTTGTCCTTCTGCAGCAGCGCCGCCGCGCCGATCATCCCGGCACCGGCACCGGCTATCAGGGCCCCGGCAAATACGTTCCCGAGAGGCCCGGCGACAGCGGCGGCACCACCGACCGCGCCGACCTTCAGCGCGGTCCCAAACTTGGACGTGAAGGACGGCGAGGACAGGGACCCGACGAACCGGTGCAAGGCGCTCTCGGCGGGCTGCATGTCCGCCTCAGCCTTCAGCTTGATCGTCTTGCGAAGGTCATCGGCCTTCCGTTGCATCACAACGATTTTCGCCTCAGCCGCCGCAATGTCCGCGTCGATCTTCAGTTTCCGGTCGCCGGTCGCACCGTCGGCCTGCTTCTTGAGCTTGTCGACCTTCTGCGTAGCGGTGACAACGTCAGCGTCGATCTTCAGTTTCTTCGCGTTCAAATCCTCAAGCGCCCGAACAGTTTCCGCCTTGAAGGTCCGGACCCGCGCGGTCGCCGTCACGAACGCTGCGGCCGTGTTGTCCTTCCCGTCGACGACGACCCGGACCTCATTCGCCACCCCACTCACCTCCTCTCTCGGGTGTACCCCGCTCGACCACTCTCAGCAGGTGCAGGAACCTGGCGTCCTCGGCGAGCAGCTGGCTTGGCAGGCAGTGGAACCGCTCGCACAGGCCGATAATCAGCTCTGCCTCGGCCAGCTCTACGGGCTTACCGTCATCACCTCCGCCAGCGACGCCTCCATCTCCTGCCCCGGTGAGCCCGGCTCCGGCGAGAGCCCGCCACCGGTCGAGCCTGACCCCAAAGGGCGCGACACCCCAGCCACGGCGACCATCCACCCGGCGATCATCCGGGCCATGAACTCATGGTCGATCTGCGCGACAACCTCCCGGGTCAACGGGATCGGCGTCCCGTCCGGCCGGGCCATGTTCCAGCCGGTTGAGCAGTCGCAGAACATCGCGAGCAGCGCGGTGATGTCGTCCGGGTCGGACGTCAGGAACCCACCCTGCAACCGAATGATCGTCAGCAGCTCGTCGATGCTGACCCGCCGGGTCCTCAACTCCAACCCCTCCATGGACGGGTCAGAGAAGTCGACGACCACCACCGCCGGATCGTAGACGAAGGCCATGCCGGTCAGCCCCACGTCGGGACGATGCCCGAGGACAGGACCCCCGGGACGGCGTACGTGAACTCGCCGGACGCTGACCGGGTCAGAGGGTAGTCCGTGTACAACACCTCCGGCGCAAGGGTTTTCGCGCTGATCGCGAGACTTGTCGTGCGCGCCACCGACGTCGAGGGGACCGTCTTGAACACATCATGGGAGTGATCCGCCTCAATGTTCAGCGGTCCGTTGATGGTGATCGAGAAATCGGCGAGCAGCAGGATCCGCTCCATTGCCGACACGTCGATACCCGTAACGTCCTGCACCCCCCGCGGCGTCGAGAACGCCAAGTTCGTGAAGTCGTTCCCAATCGCCTTCGCCGACCCCGCACTGTCGTCGACAGACAGGGTCATACCCAGACCGGACTGCTTGGCCATGGCCTTCTACCTCCTACGCTCGCTGCTGCTCAGCCCTGCTGGAACCTGTCGGACAGCCGGCCCTGGTGCTCGGCGAAATCCTCGACCCAATCCTCCGTCCGCACATGCCGGTACGTCTCGATGCCGCGGGGGTTGCCCCGCCAGTCCCCGCCCTGCACCAGTAGGAGCGGGTCACGCCCGACCGGGATCGTGTGCTCGACCGGGCACCGCTGCCCCGGCCCGTACGCGAACCGGACCCGACCGTCCGGCAACGTCTCCTCCACCGGGCGGCGGGTCCGGTCATGACGCAGGTAGTACGCCTGCCCCGCCCCCAGGTCGGTTCCCGGGTCGACCGTGATCTCCCAGCCCTTCCGCCACGCCGCACACCCAGCCTCATCGCAGGTCGCCGTACGGTGCTGCTGCGTGAGCCGGTACGTCTTCAACGCCGACGCCGGGAGCAGCGGCTTGATCCGCATCCCGTCCGGGCTCGGGATCATCTGCATGGGGTCAGTCCCTCGCCGTCAGGTTCCGGGTGAACGCAACCGCGAACACGCCCGGGTTGAACGTCCCGGACGACGTCACCCGCACATACCGGCGCACGGTCGCCGTGGTCCCGCCGGCCAGCCGCTGCGACCCCGGCCCCGGTGCCGTGACCGCGGTGAACGCGCCGCCCGTCAGCGGCGTCCAGTCGGTGCCGTTCGCGGAGTCCTCCAGGGTCAGCGTCACGCTGGTCCCGGTCACCGCGAAGACGTGCGCGTACGCCTGCCACCCGAACGACGTGGAGGCGGTGGTCTGGTCGACCGTCGCCCCGTTCGTCGCCGCCGTGTCCGTCCGCTTCCCTGCGGTCAACTGGACACCCCAGTCGAGCGGGTACAGGTTGCCCTGCCGGGGCACGCTGAACGTAAACTCCCCGCCCTGGGCGCGGGTCCCGGCGTAGTCGACCTGCTTGGTCAGCAGCGACGCCGCCGGATACCCGAGAGTCGTCCCAACCCCGGCCGTGACGATTACGTTGCCGGTCGGCAACGCGGACAGCGTCGGATGCGCCGCACCCGCTGTCGGGTTGAAAAACGACACCGCGTCGATCCCGGCGTCATGCAGGGCGCCGATCCGGGCGTGCGCTCGCAGGTCGATCGACGTGACGTCGAGCGGCGCGACCCCTCCGGCGATCCTGCCGAATGACTGCGTGTCCCCGGACAAGTCGACACCGCCGACCCACCACGTCATCCCGAGACCGTTTTGCTTGGCCATCAGCTCACCACCCCTCTCATTCCGCCTGAGCCCACAAGTCGTTGACGATGCACGGAACCGTCAGGTCCATGATCCGGAACAGCTTCCCGTCCTGCGTCAGATACCCCGCCCGCGCCGACAACGGAACCCCAGCCGCGCCAAGACAATCAACGTTCCGGATCAGACCACCGAGCGTGAAATCCCCGGTGTACGCGCCCATCAGGACATCCACCGTCGCCAGCACCCGAGGGTCGATCGCGTCCTGCGGCTCGGTCAGCATCGGCGAATACACCCGCTGCACGAACTCCACCCGCGACGTGGTCGCAGCCAGACCGGACCCGGCCGGCATCGGGCCGATCGCCTGACACCAGATCGCCGTCGTCAGCCCCACGCCAGGGCTCGACTTCGGCTCGTGATTGAGGACGGCGTCGAACAGGCCTGAGGCCTGCGAGTGGGAGGTGATGGCGTTCAGGATCCCGGCCGCGTTGAGGGTCATCCGAGGTCACCGCGCCTCTTGTCGAGTTCCTCTTGCATGATGGCGACCACCGTCCCAGCCTCGCTCAACTGCTGAGCGATGGTCCGGAAATGCGACCAGCCAGGGAAGCCAGTCGAGTCGTTCCGGCGGGTACCGCCCTCAAGCCACGCCCCGTACACCGACCCCCGGTCCGTGACGATGCTGGTGTTCGCGGCACGCTGGACGGTGATGTTCGACTCGTACGACCCGGTGTCATGGTGCGCCTTCTGTCGCACCATCTCCCGCAGTTGGTCCCGCACGAGATCCCCCGCCCGAGAGGCGGCGACGTCTTCCGCCGCCGCCAGTGCACGCTCGGCGCGCCCATCGAACAGGGGCCCGCTGACCTCGACGCTCATATCGCACGCATCCGAGCGCGGCGCCCGTACAGCCGGTGCGTCTGTCGGCGCAGGTCCGCGAGGCCGGCCAGGGAGGCGTTCCGCTCACCCTCACCGGACCCGACGGTACGGGCGTACCCGGCGCCCTCCTGCTCGTACCGGACGATGGCCTCAGCGATGGCCAGGTCCCGGATCAGCCCGGGCGGCGCATGCCGGCGGACGACCGTAGCCGTGTCATGGGCGGCCGCCGTGGTCCCGAGGGCGCCACGCACCACCGTGAGCGTCCGGAGCGCGTAGATGGTGGCGAGCGCCGCGTGGGTGGCGAGCACGGTCCCGTCGTGCGCCCGCCGGACGGTGAGGGTGGTGCCTGCCGCGTCGACGACCAGCATCCGCTCGGAGTCGACCAGGACCGTCTCCCCCACCACGGGGATACCGGTGGCCGACGAGCAGGTCAGCGACACGTCCGCCGCCGACGCGGTCAGCGAGTCGGCTGAGTGGATCGTTACCCCGGTGGAGGCCATCGACCGGCCGGTCACGGTCATGTACTCGGTGCCGATCAGGATCGTGTCGCCGGTCCCGACCAGGCTGGAGTCGGTGACGTCAACCCCGGTCTCGCTGCCGTCGAGGGCCTCAGCCAGCGCGCCGGCCGCCTCAGTGTCACTGCCGTACCCGTAGACCGCGGTGAGGGCGATTGTCCGCTGGGAGGTGGACCCTCCGCCGAACGTCGCGCTCGAGGACAGGTCGAGCTCGATCCGGTCATAGGGGGGCCCGTCCCCGTTGGGCTCCAGGTCGTAGTCGGACGCCGCGATCGCGACGCCGCCGACAGTCAGCGTGGTCACGGAGATGACCTCGTGCTGCTCCAGCCACAGCGTCTGAGCCGGCGTGGGCTGCGGGTCGGGCCAGTCGAAGTACCGGGTCGCGGTCTGCGGGTAGAAGTGGCGGTGCGTCAGGCCGTCGATCGAGCGGGACGCGGACTCGATGGCGCGGAGGATCTGCTTGTCCGCGTAGGCGGATGCCTTGACGTCGAGTGCGGACTTGACTTCATCTACGGTGCAGTACTTCACAGCAGTGTCCAGGTCCAGGTCGGTGCGGAGCTGTACGTCAGGGTGATCGTCTTGCCGGAGGGGACGATCACCATCCCAGAGGTGAGTCCCGTAGCGACCCCCCCGACGGCGATCGCGGTGACGGTGCCACCCGCTACCGCCACCGCACAATTGCGCCAGAACGCATTTGTGTGTGCCACGGTCGTAGCGGGTACCGCGGGCGCCGTCACCGGACCTGCCGCAACGTCTATGCGCCGGACGTTGAGGTTACCGGCCCCGTTTACCCGCGGCGCCTGATTCAACGCCGCCCACCCGACCTCCCCGTACAGCAGGTTCGCCGAGTCGTTGATATCCCAGGTCGATCCGGTCCCACCCTCGGTAGAGGCTTTACCGATAACCAGGACGCCGCCGCTGCCGGTCTCTCTGACGGTACCTAAGCCGTCCAGGTAGGAAATGTTCGACCCGTTCATCTCAGCAATAAGACTCGCAACGTACACGGCGTGACCGCCACCGTTTATCGTCAAGCCGAACGCGTTACAGATTACTGCAATCTCCTGCGCATTCATGTGCTCTGCTGCGAGCACCCCGAATTCGAATCCGCAGGCATGGAACCGGGTGATGACCTGGTGGGCGTTGTTAGTGGTGAGCGGGGTCCGTAGTCCCCACGAGTCTTTACCGGGCTGCGACCAGACCTGCGCGTAGGTCAGGGGGAAGTCGGCCGTGGCGCCGCACATGTCCAGGTTTATCTGAGACACCCCGCACAGATCCCATCCTGAAATACTGGGATTGCGGGGCGTGACGATCACGATCCCGCGTGCGTGGAACAACATGTTGGAGAAATCGGCTCCGGACCCAGAGCCCTGCTCGGGGGTCCACGTGCCGACCACCGCCGGGAGCCCGTAGGTCGCATTATACGATTGGTGCGTGAGTGTCGACTTAATGATTGTCCCGTTGCGCGGCGGAACCGTTTGAAAACCGTTGGAAAACCAGGCTGCCGATTGGACGCCGACCCATGACAGGGTTGCTTTCGGCTTCAACGCGCGATCCCGGAACGGGAGAGGGATCTGCGCGCACGCTTTGGCCGCACCCCCATTGATCGGTGCGGCCATGACCAAGTAGGTGCCCGGCTCGAAGACAACCTCGGCGTAAAGCCCGAAAGGATTCGCATCGATATAAGCTTCCGCCGCCGCATTGGCTGCGTTTATCCCGGCCGTAGAATCCGTCCCCCAGTCGGCCAGAGTCCCTGTCGTGGATGCGCTGGCCGCGGCAGCCAACGTGACCTGAGTCGCGCTGCCCACACTACTGATAGTCGTGATCAGGTCCGCGCCAGCCACACCCGCGCCGAAAGCGACGAAAGCTTTACCCGCGTCGCGGGCGGCGTCGAACGTCGCCGTCGCAGACGTGACGACAGCAGACGTGTTGGTGGTGACCAGGTCGTAGACGGTCCGGCCGTCAGCGACGGCCCCGTAATCCTCGACCGGGAACTGCCACGGCGAGGACCCGGCACCCCACCCGAGAGTGAGAGGACTGACGGCGGTGACCACAGGGGACTGACCGACCGCAGCGGTCCCCGCCGGAAGTGGCGCGAACGCGTCCGTAAGCGCACTGTCCGCAGCAATGGCGGCCGGTGTCATCGTCGCTGCGGCACCCAACCCCAGAGCTGTCGCGATCCCCGTGAGCGCGGCAGTGGACACGATCGCCCCGGATGCAACAAACCCATTGAATTCGTCGACACTGAATCGCGTCGGGTCGACGACGCTGCCTGGGCCATACGAGGCCGTCTGCCCATTCACCGCACGCAACGTCAGATACGACATCGAAGGTTCCTCCCGTCAGGCACTGTCAGGGACGCCATCCGTCGAACGGGCAGTACAGCTCGCCCCGCGGCCCACTTCTCAACGGTTCACCGTCGTTCGGGCATGCCGTCGGCGGCGACGTCTTAGCGGCGTCGGCGTCGGCCCTGGCCTCCGCCAGGATCGACAGCAACGTCTGCCACGCCATCAGCCACCACCTCCCCCACAGACTGAGCTGCCTGCCCCGGCACGGGGGAAACCGGGGCCGGCAGTCCACAGTGCGGGCACGCCGGAAGCCCGACCGCGTAGGCGGTCGAGCACCCAGCGCACACCTTCAACATCAGGTAGTCGCCGCCGCGACCGTGGCGCCAGCGGTCAACGGGACGTACCGGCAGTACCACTGGATCGCGCCATCAGCGCCAGCACCAGTGATCACCGACTCCACCTCACCCGTGGTAGCGACGAACCGCAACGGCTCACCGCACCCCTTGACCAGGCCCGGAGTAGCAGCCGTCGCCAACTGCCCGCCGATCACCGTGCCAGCCGCGGTGTCAGTGGTCCCAAGGTCGGTGGCCGTCGCGATGACGACCGTGTCACCGGTCGTCGGGTCCGTCTGCACGTTGACCGTGTTCGCCCCGGCCATCGCTGTCGCGCACTTGCCCCACATCTCGATGAGGACCTCACCGCCCGCCACCGTGAATACCTGGTGCGTTGCGGCGCCGGCAATGGTCTGCAACTGCCCCGTGACCGGGAAGCCGAGAATTGCCTTGGCGTACGCGGACGCGTCGTCGAGCACACTCATGATTCAGCCTCCTCAGGCGTTCGCTGCACCGGGGTTCAGCAGGTTCGGGAGGTTCGCCGGGGCCCGCTGCACCAGCAGACCGACCTTCAGGTACAGGAAGCAGGCGAGCTGCGCATTGTTCGACAGGTCGGCCTGGTTCACCGAAATGTGTGTGTACCCGTCGGTGAGGGCGGCGGCCTCCACGTGGATGACGTAGATCTTCTGCTTCTGCGCGTCATCCGCCACCGCCGTCATGATCGCGGCAGCGGTCTGAGTGGTCGCCACCCAGCTCTCGTCGTTGTCGAGCAGCGTCTCAGACTTACGGTAAATCGTGGTCATCGTCGCCAGATCCGCCGACGTCCCACCGGTGTACGCCGTGTGCTGCTGCAGGCTGGGGACCGGGTCGTCGCCGTCCGTTCCCGCACCGTAGACGAGGACGATGTCGACGCCCTTGCAGTCCTGCAGGCTGATCCGCTTCCCGGTCGCCCCAGCCGTACTGAGATCCACCGGTGCGAGCGCCAACCCGATGTCGTAGTCCTTGCCGAGTCCGAGCATTCCCGTACCTTCCTGTGTCGATCGATCGGGGGTCAGGCGCGGACTGCGAGCTTCACAAACGCGGACAGCGTCGCGGTGGACTGCGCCGGAGTCAGGGCCGACAGCAGCAGGGGGCGGCCATCGACGCGCTGGATCAGCCGGTACGCCAGCTCATCCGACTGGAACAGCAGGTCTTTCGACACACCCCAGCGCATGGCCTGCCGGTCACCGATCGCGTAGTACGACAGGTCGACCAAGCTGATGTCCCCGGCGTCGCCGACGGTCGGAACCTTCTCGGTGAAGTACAGCGGGCGCCCGAGGATCCTGGCGGGCGGGCCCTCGGTACCGTTGTTGATCCACACCGTGGACCCGCCGGTACCGACCTGCTGCGCCATTGACGCCAGCTCATACAGAGTGTCAATGTTCGCCACCCACACCGCCGAACCCAGCGACGTCGGCAACATCCGGGAGAACATCTTGATCACGTTCTGCCACACGATCGTATCCGCGGTCTGGGCGGTCTCCTTCGTCACGCTGATCGCCGCCGGCGAGTTCAGCCAGCCGAGAGGCTGGCCGACACCGTTGCCGTTGACGAACGCGTAGTCCTCCGACCAGGTCAGCGCCTTCGGCATGTTGGCCATGAACCACGCGTCGAACGCCGGCGCGTCCTCCGACAGCTCGGACGGCACCTCCGCGTACGCCGTCAGCTTCGACGCGTCCAAGCGGACCTTCGCGAACTTCGCCGACGACGCCGTCAGCGTCGCGGCCTCGGCGGCCCAGTAGCAGATCACCCCACCGAACAGGGACTGGCTGGCGTGGGTGGTCTCGTCGACCGCCGGGATGTCCAAGGTCGCCGTGGACATCGGGATGATGGTGGCGCGCGGCCGGGTGATCGCCGTCTCCAGGGCGACCTGCATGATGTCCTGCCGGAACTCCTCCGGCACCAAGAACCCACCATCCGCGGGGATCGTGGTGCCGTACGAGTTCTGGATCTTCGACAGCTTCCCCAGCTGGTCAACCAACTCCGGCATCCCGCCCAGCCGATCACCCATCGCCGGGCTACCCATGGCTGCGGCGAACAGGAAGTCGGCCCGGTTGCCGAACACGCCATCCGCGCGAGCGCCAGGAGCGGATGTGGCCCGCGCACTCAGCGCCCGGCCGCCCAGGTCGATCTTCTTTGTCTTCGAGCCGTTGGCCTTCAGGTACTCGGCCATGCTGGCCTGCACCTGCTCCTCGATCTGCTGCGAGATCGTCTCGTCCTTGCGGACCGAGGCGGCCGCATAGTTCGACATGAACTCCGTGAACTGAGGAGTTGCTTTCCCTTCCTCATCGAAGAGGCTCCCCATCTTCGCGGGGTCGGACAGCCACTCCTCAAGTTCATGAGCGGCCTTCGGAATGGCAGTCACTTGAACGCTCCCTTCAGAGCCTCGATCACATTGTTGACGTCGAACTTCGCCGCCGGCTCCGGAATGAGAACCGGGTCGGGTGCTTTCTCGCGGCCCGCGTGCTGGTAGATCGACAGGTCCCACCGGTTCTGTGCGTCGTCACCGGCCGACCCGGTACCGGTGTCCACTGAGTCAGCGAGACCAGCGTCGACCGCCTCCTGCGCCGAATACCACGTTTCCGCGAGCATCACCGCCCGACACTCCTCCGTGGACTTGCCGGACTTCTTCGCGTAGATGGATGCCACATTGTTGGAGACCTGATCCAACCTGTCGCCCATCTCACGCATGGCCGAGGCCGGACCGATCTCGATACCCCACGCGTCGTGAATCATCAGCTCGGTGTTCTGCGACATCACCAGCTCATCCGCTCCACACGCGATGAACGACGCCGCCGACGCCGCCAGCCCATCCACGATCGCCGTGACCCGCGCCTGATGCTGCCGCAGCGCATTCAGGATCGCGATCGCTTCATGCACTTCGCCGCCAGGCGAGTTGATGTGCAGCCGGATCTGCGTCGCGTCGCCGAGCTGATCGAGGGTCGCGAGGAACTCCTGCGCCGACACACCCCAGTACCCGCCCCAGGAGTCGATCGGGTCATAGAGCCGGACCGTCGCCACCCCAGCCTCATCAACCGACCCCGCCGGGGCCTTAGCCAGGATCGGAGGCTTCACCCTCCCCTCAGGGTTCCGCCGCCCCCAGAACCTGTACAACGCCGTCACGGTGCAACCTCCACTTCCGACGCAGGCACGTCGTCCGGGTTCAATGCGGGACCGGCAGGGACGCCAGGAAGCCCCGTCGTTGCTGGTGGCCCGACCCACCGCATCGGCGGAAGACCCATCGACGCGAGCACGTCATCCGGATGCCAGCCCGTCGCCGCCAGCGCCTTCGCGCCCTCCGTCTTCGACTTCCGCTCAGCCGCCTCAGCGACCTCGTCCTCAGGGATCTCCGCATCAAAGTCGAACTCAACATTGGCTCCGGGCGCCCCGTACATCGGGAGCAGGTCACTGTTCAGGGCCTGCTTCCAACGCTCCAACCTCGGCTTCCTGCGGTCACGGGCGAACGTCATCATGGCCGCCTCAGCCGTCGCCCGGTTCACATCCTCAGTCAGACCCAGCATTGTTTTCGAGATACCGAACGCCTCCCGGATCACCTCACGAGAAACATTCCGCAACTGAACGAACTGCATGTCCTCATGAGAAACGCTGCGGTCCTTCCACTTCATACCATTCTCGAGAACCGCCACCCGGTGCGCGTTATAAACGCCCTGATGCCGCTCCTGAAATTGACGGCGCAGCTTGTCCAGCTCCCGGTCAACCAGCTCATCATCCACCTCGATGATCCCGCCAGGCTGCGCACCATTCAGAAAGAACCGCCGATTCCACTCTGCGGACAGCCGAGCGCTTTCGAGGTCAGCGAGAATCGACTGGACGGGCCCCAGCCCACGGAACGGATCAACCGGATTCGGCACACGAATCTGAACAACCTCATCCAACCCCAACGGGATCCGCTCACCATTCGGACCCAGATACACCCACCCCGCCAAGAACTCCTCCGGATCCGGAACCGGCAACATCCGCGACGGAAGAATCGGCCACAACTCCACCGGCAACGCGAACCCCTCCATCCGCACCACCAGCAGATACCCCTCACCCACCAACTCCACATGCTGCTGGACAGCCTCCACCAGCTCCTGGCGGGTCATGAACTGGTTCGGGCGCCGCCACAAATCCAGCGCCGCATGCCGGGCCACCTCACGGCGCGGCGACATCGGATCATCACGCAGACCATGCGCCCGCCACATGCACCACGGCGCCAACGACGTCGACTCCGCCAATGTCCGCACAATGCTGTAGAGCGTCCCCGTACCCGTCATCGCATTGAGCTGGCCATCCATGCCCGCAGCGGAGACAGCCGGCCCCGACAGCAACCCGCCGCCACTACCGGCCACCAGGGGCACCCGCCGCGACGACGCCGCAGCGAACACCCCACCCAGCAGCGACCTCACCCAGTCACCCGCCACTCAGCGACCAGCAGCACCAGCCCAGCCACCACCCACCCCAGCACCGCCGACACCAGGAACGCCGCCGCCACGAAACACGCCATCGACCCGACGAACAGCAGCAGCGGCCGGACCGCCGACCACGCCGCGACCAGCACCCGGGCCAGCCCCACACGCCAGGCGCGCACGCGAGGGACACGCAACCGGGCCGTGCCCGCATGCGCTACAGACATCCCCACGACCGCAGTGTAGGCCGCCACCTGTAGGAACCCCACAACCGAACAGGTACGAACCCCCCGCCCAGGCCAGGAAGGTTGTAGGGAACCTACAGCCAGTGGACGTTGTGCTCCCCGGCCGGCCGCCGCGCCTTCAACACCGCGCCACCCGCCGCGTACCCCGCGTCAACATGACCGGCGCCCTTCCGGACAAACCGCCACCCATCCCCAGCAGGCCACTTCTTCGCACCAAGGACGTGGTCCGTCAGCAGCGGGTCATCCCCATGCCGCAACCGCCCCGACCGCACCAACTCCGCCAGACCCATGCACGCCGCCACGCTGTCAGCCGACCCGAACGCCTCGAACTTCAACGCCTCCAGATCCGGCTTCAACGCCGCAGCCGGCCCAGCCGGGAAGAACCAGCGCTTCCTCGGCTTCACCACCGCCACCAAATCCGGCAACTCAACCCGCGCCACCTCCGTCGCCTGCTCACCCGACCACGCCCGCACCACATCGACCAGCACCCGACCATCGTCATCCTGAGCCGCCGCCACCAAGCTCACGTGCCGCCCATCCGGAGACACGTCCAGGGCGACCACCACCCGCGACCGCAGCCCATCCAACGTGAGCGCCTCATCAAGGCACGCCGCCCACGCCTCCTTGGTCACCGGGACGTCGTCCGGGTTCTCCTCAGACAGGCACATGCACTCCCGCTTGAAGCCGGCCAGCTTCTCGCCGCCCACCGCCATCGCCTTACGGGCATCCGACAACAACGCATCAGGGTCGATCGTGATACCCAGCGACGGGTTCGCCTTCGCCAGCTGGACGAGGTCGTCCGGCCGGGCGCCCTCGTCGCAGGACCACTCGAACCATCCGGTCCGCTGATCACCCTCACCGGTCTCGATGAACCTCAAGGCCGCCGCCCGCTCGTCGTTCAGGACGACAGACCGGTCCGTCCCCGCGTTCGACAGGGTCCAGCACTGGAAGTCCCGCACGGCGTTACCGGCCGGGACGGCGGCATCCCACGCGCTGTAGTCGTGATGCTGGCGCAGCTCGTCGAGCACCAGCCGGTGAATCGTCAGCGACCGGCCGCCCTCCTCATTCGCTGCCGCGATCTTGTACCTGGCGTCACCAATCCAAGACTCCTGCTCTCCGTTCGCCTGCCGCGTCCACTCCCGACGCTTCGCCGGAATGACGCCCTTCAGCCCAGGCGCCTTCTCAGCCAACCGGACCGCCTTCATCCACGACTCTTTCGCGTAGTCGATCTTCGTGGACGTACCGAGAACCATCGGAACTTCCTCGACCGTCTGCCAGTACAGCGACAAGATCACCGGGATTTCCGTCTTGCCGTTCTGACGGGCAACCTGGACATGCACCACCCGGAACCGCGGCCGGCCATCGGACAGCAGCTCCCCCCCGTGAATCACACTCCAGCGCTGCCAGGGCAGGAACGGCCGGGCCAGCGTCTCGTCCGCGAACTCCACCTGATCAAACCCGAGCGACGTCTTCGGCGTCAGCGCGCACCCGCACCCGCACGGACCCGGCGGGCCGGTGATGAGCGGCGGCGTCCAGATCCTCGGCAGAGTCGACCCAAGAACCTCCTCAGCCCGGCCGCCGAGCCCGGGCCCGATCCCGGAGCCGGGCGAGGGAACCGCCATCAACGTCACCCGTGCCACCTCCCGCCACCGCCGCAGCCGTCGACTTCGTCATCCCCAATGCAGCCAGGACGGCCAGCAGTTGCGGGCCCAGCTTGGCCAGGTCCCCAGCCTCGGCGTCGAGCGCCACCGCGTACGCCTCCGCCAGCGCCACCGTCGCACCATGACGCGTCTCCAAGTCGGCCGCCAGCAGAGCCGCAGTCAGCGCCTGGGTGACCGGCGCGAGCCGGCCGGCCCTGCCTGTGACTGCGGGGCGCTTCTCGCGGCGTGGCCTGGCGCCCCCGCACTCCGGGTGTCGGCGGCGCCGCGCACCGGGACCTGCCTGCTCGACTGGACCCCCACAACCCTCACAGATAGTCACCATCAGTCACTCCCTGTCGATCATTGAGCGCTCACCGACCCGGAGAGAGAGAGTCCAC
>Ga0256868_10000244_pt1 | contig 32591 bp, 35 predicted proteins | sample RVTome_13_FD_187341 | JGI IMG/M metagenome (GOLD analysis project Ga0256868, IMG submission 187341) | Soil microbial communities from uranium-contaminated site in the Upper Colorado River Basin, Wyoming, United States - RVT92D227 HiSeq ...
TAGATAGCTTGATGATCAATTCCCTCTCTTTTAATTGAGCTGTTTTTTTCGATTTCATACATCCCATCCAAAAAAGAGAACATATTTCTACTATATCAATTTGGCCTATAACTAAAGTCCTTTACTATTCTTTAAACTAGCACCCAACTTTTTTTAAACCTTCTTTCTTTTCCTAGTCTATAATGAAGGGCGCAGTATTATTCTCAGGTGGAAAAGATTCAACATATGCAGCATATTTAGCAAAAAAAGAAGGATATACTATTTCTTGCTTAATTTCTATTATATCTGATAATCCTGAAAGTTATATGTTTCATACACCTTCTATCACAAAAGTGGAAAAACAAGCAGAGTCAATGAATATTCCAATAATAAAATGGCTTACAAAAGGAGAGAAAGAATTAGAACTTATTGATCTTAAAAACGCTATTAAAAAAGCAAAAGAAGAATACAATATTAAAACAATTGTAACAGGTGCTGTTCAATCAGAATACCAAGTATCTAGAATTAAAAAGATATGCGATAAACTGGATATTAATTGTTATAATCCTTTATGGCAAAAAAATCAAATTCAGCTATTACAAGAGTTAGTAGAAAACAAATTTGAAATAATAATCATTGGTGTTTTTGCGTATCCTTTAAATGAAAAATGGCTTGGAAGAAAAATAGATAAGAAATTTATTGAGGATGTAAAAAAATTACAAGAAAAATATAATATAAATCCAGCTGGTGAAGGAGGAGAGTTTGAAACATTTGTTGTTAATTGCCCTCTTTTCGAAAAAAAATTAAAAATAACAGATAAAGAAATATTTGGTAAAAAAAATAGTTGGAAAATGGAAATAGAAGTAAAGTAAAATTAATTATTATGCGAAATTTTCAAATTGATCACTAGTTAATCTATAGTATAACCAGTTTGACAAATGTTTTGCATTATTTTTCTCATAAAACTTAATTCCAGGTTGATTCCAATCAAGTACATGCCATTCAATTCTACCACAATCTCTTTCTCTAGCTAATGAAACAATAAAATTGAAAAGTTTTTGTCCAATGCCCTTTTTTCTGTATTCGTTTAATACAAATATATCTTCAAGGTAAAGTACAGGTTTTGCAAGAAAACTTGAGTAACTCATAAAAAAAATAACATAACTTATGTATCTATTATCTTTTTTCCCGAGGAATGCTTCATATTTTGGATTTTTTGAAAGACCATCTTTTCTAAGTCTTATTTTTGCTTTGTCATCAGGTGGTGTAAGTTTTTCGTATTCTGCCAATTTATCCACTAAAAATAAAAATTCATTGAAATTAGTGTGTTTTATTGGTTCTATTGTTAAATTTTCATTCATAATCAGGTATTGAATTAAAAATTTGTTAAAATACATTTTTATAAGTATAAAACTGAAATAATTTTATAATGTGTAAAAGGTTAACCTTAGGATGATTAGAGGAAAATTTATGACTCTGAATGTTGAATTTGGAAGTGATAATCATTCTGGTGTTCATCCAAATATTATGAAAGCAATAGTTGATGCAAATAATGGTTACAGTATTTCTTATGGGGAAGACGAACTTACTAAAAATTCTATTGAAAAAATTAAAAAGGTGTTTGGATCAGATGTTGATGTTTTTTTTGTCTATAATGGTACTGCTGCGAATATACTTGGTTTAAAAACTGTTACAAATTCTTTTAATTCGATAATTTGTGCAGATACTGCTCATTTGAATGTTCATGAATGCTGTGGACCTGAGAAATTTACTGGGTGCAAACTTGTAATAATTCATACAAAAGATGGTAAATTAAAGCCTGAATTGATAAAACCTTATTTATCAGGTAAAGGGGATGTTCATATGGCACAGCCAAAAGTCGTTTCTATTACTCAGTCAACTGAACTTGGAACAACCTATTATATGGATGAAATAAAAAATCTGTGTAGTTTTGCTCATAAAAATAGTTTATTAGTTCATGTTGATGGTGCTCGTCTTTGTAATGCAGCTGTTTTTTTAAAAAAAGATTTAAAAGAAATAACAAGAGATGTTGGTGTTGATATTCTTTCTTTTGGCGGTACTAAGAATGGTATGATGTATGGTGAAGCTGTAGTTTTTTTTGATAAAAAATTGACTAATGATTTTGAATTTTATCGTAAACAAGGTATGCAGCTTACATCAAAGATGCGTTTTATATCAGTACAATTTAATGCCTTTTTTGAAAACAACCTATGGGAGAAAAATGCAGAGTATTCTAATAAAATGGCTCAGTATCTAAAAAATGAACTTTGTAAAATTCCTGAGGTTAAAATAGTTCAGAAAGTAGAAGCAAATATGGTTTTTGTATATATCCCAAAAAAATATTTACAAAAGTTAAGAGAAAAATTCTTTTTTCATGTTTTTGATGAAAATGCTTGTAAAGCAAGACTTATGTGTTCTTTTAATACAAAAAAAGAGAGTGTTGATGAATTGGTAAATAGTTTAAGAGATATTATTAAAAGATAGATTTTAGTTGGTTTGTAATATGTATGAAATAATAGGTTTTATCGCTGGTTTTCTTGTATCTATTGCTCTCATACCACAGGTTATTAAAACATGGAGATCTAAATCTTCAAAGGATATATCTTTATGTTGGACTATTATTCTTATGAGTGGGCTTTTTCTTTGGATAATTTATGCTTTTATTTACTGGATTTTACCACTTTTTATTTTTGGTTTGGTTGAGTTTTCTATGGTTTTTACTTTGTTTATTTTTAAGTTTCTTTATAAGTAATCTTATTTTTTTTAGAAAAGTTTTATGCAAATTTATAATATATATTGTTTTTATTTTCGTTTGGATATCTAGTTATCATATATTATGGCACCTAATGTAATATTTATAAAAAAATTAAATAAAAAGAGAAAAAAAGGGGATTTATCCCTCAATTACTTTAATGGTGGGTTTCAAAATATATTTGTTACCTGCTTTATGAATAGATTCATAAATATTGAAATCAAGGGTTAATACTGTAGTTTCGTTCTCATTTATCCAGAAAGAATTTATCAATTTTATTTTTTCCGAAGGTATAGTAAGATTATATTCTGTAATATTACCACTTATATTTAATCCTATAACTGCTGATGTAATGGTTAAGCGAATTTGTGTATATTTACCTGCAGTTAGGTTGTTTTTTTCTCCAAGTAATTGAGAAACATTTTGAAGTTGGATTAAATCAAATATTTGCGATTTGTTTACGATAATTTGCCACCCTGTATTGGATTCATCTTCTTCTTGTCCGATTTTTGCTATTGTTTCATCCCATGCAATTGCACTTTTATTATCTTTAACTGTTAGATTTACTGTAAATACACCTTCTGTAGAATAATTATGAATTGGGTTTTGTTCATTTGAAGTGTTACCATCGCCGAAATGCCATGCCCAGTTATATGGCTCCTCGCCACCGCTAGCGTAACCTAAAAAATGAATATTTTCACTAACATCTGCTTTATACTCACCATTTGCATTTGCTATAAAACCTCCTTCGTCGGTATCATCTTCGTCTTCGTCATCGTTGCTTGAGTTTGCTCTGTGGATCTCAATTATCGAAATATTAACTCGTGCATATATTATATCAAGATCAGCTGGTTTATCAGTTATCAATAGTCGTAAAGTTCCTGTACCTACTGTTTCTTCTTGGATACAGCCGCTAAGAAAGGAGGTGCATCCAATCATTAAAACAATAGATATACTTATTAAAATTTTTTTCATTATTTATCACCAAAATATATAGTTTTTTTTACCGAATAACCTGAGAGTTTATAAGTCTTATTAATATATAAAAATAAAAAATTTTTTATATAATTTAATCATAAAATAGGTATAAAAATAATATTACTTTTTAAATAAGTAATAATTACTAATTTTTTCCTAAATATATTTAAAGAAGAAGGGAAACAATACTAAAAATAAAACAATTAGAGAAATAGTTAACGATATTTTTTTAACAATTTTTTCTTTTCTTTCATCTGAAATATCCTTTTTAATTTTTTTAACTGATATCCCTACCATATCACGGAAGATTAAACCACCATCGAATGGTCCTATAGGTAATGAATTAAAGAGTCCAACCGCAAGGTTTAACCAAAAAATCCAATAGAGAACATTTACAAATATCCAAAAAGCATCATTAGGAAGAAAGGCTAAAGGACCATTAATTTGATAGGTATATGTGAAAGGTTTAGCAATTGGATTATATCCTGAAAAATAACCCATAAAAGGAATAGAATACAGATTTAGAAAACCGTCAGGAAACTTGTAAGTAAAAGGGTTTTGTAATGAGTTTGTAAAATCTTGTTTATATGTGTTAAATATAATTCCAAGAAAACTTGTGTTTTTATAAGATTCATTCTTAGGTTCTATATAGTCGTAATAACTTGCAAGGGTAACATTTTTGTTAATTATTGTTCCTTCTTTTAAAAAGGATATATTTACAGTTTGCCCAGGATAAGTTTTATCCAGTAATACTCGCAGGTTACTTATATTATGTGCATTTGTGTCATTTATACTTATTATAACTGAGCCACTAGTCAAACCTATATCATTAGCAGGTGTTCCATCATAAACATGTAAAACATCTCCACCTTCAATAGGCTGAACTGCAGACATAAAAACAAACGATAATAAAAGCAAAGCAACAAATGCAACAATAAAGTTTGCCATAGGTCCTACGGCAAAAATTCGCATTCTTTTAGAAGCCTTGGTCTTTTTTAGTTCTTCGTCATCTGGTTCAACAAATGCACCGATTGGTATAATCAAATAGAGAAGGCCAAGAGATTTAACTTTTAGATCAGATGCAAAAGTTAGTATGCCATGAGAGAATTCATGAGCAATTATAGCTATTACTAGAGCAATAATAATATACCAGATGTATTCCAAAGGTAAAAGCGGATTTATACCTGGCAATACAAGCATCATATCTAGACCCGGAAGAATTCCTTTTACTTCAGGGCTTAACCCTTGAAGAATCCATAATTGATCGATAAAAACATATACCATAAAGATCATTACAACTAAACAGAAGGCTATTGAAAAATTACCGTATAATCTCCAAAATTTTTTTATACTTGAAATTTTTTTTATAAGACCTTTAAATTTTTTAGTTCTTAAAAGTAAACCTGGGCCATAAAAAGAAATATTATATTTTTTTAAAATCCCTTTTTTGTGCAAAATATAAACTACTATACAATAGGTAAAAAGAATAGATAAGAAAATTATTAATCCTTCAATGAACGTCATGGTTAAAATCAGTGGAACAAGTAATTATTTATTAAAGTTGCTAGTAAGCATAAGAAACTATATGGTATTAAGGTTATTTTCTTTACTTAAAATATCTATGAAAAATTTACACCATTTTAGTTTTTTAAGTTTCATAGTTTTATCTTTTTTATCTGGAAAAGAATACTCTCCAATATTTTCATCAAAGTTAAAACCTGTTAAAAAAATTTTTTTTGCTTTAAAATGATTTGCGAGAAAAACTGCTCTATCTCCGTCTGTAAAACCACCAAAATTATAAAGTTTTTTAAAACTTGTTGGGTCTATTTGAGTTGTACCAAATATTTCTCCTTCAAAATTTTTAACATAGTTTTTTATTTTTTCTATGTTATCTCCATGTGCATGAATAATGACAATAGCGCCTTTATTATTTGCGTAGAGAAGATCTGATATTTTTCCATCTAGGTCTGTTACTATAATATCTGGTATAATATTGTGTTTTAATAGTGCTGATGTTGCGCCATCTGCACTGATTTTAACTTTTTTTTCTATAGATTTTTTGTGTTTTAGAATTGATTTTTCAAGGGTGTGTCCTGCGCCAAAAACAATTATTTCTTTATTTTTTATTAGTTTTTCTAATCTTTTAATTGATATTATTTTTTTTTTAGATATAATTGTGTCTAGTAAAAATGCTGCATCTTTATCTTTTTCAAAATTAAGTTTTAAATCATTGACAATTTTTTCATAAAATGGTTTCCAATCTTTATAAAACATATTTAAAACCTAATTGTTTTAGTTTTTTTCAGCAATTTTTTGTTTGTTTTTTTCATATTCTTCATATATATGAGTTGTTTCTTTTTTATAACGATGAACTGCAGCTCCTATTAAGAGTACTAGAATACCTGTTACAGTAAAAAAAACAAAAGAGATAGTTTGAAAGGGTCCAAAGGTAAATTCATTTGGTAAAAATGCTTTGTATAATGCATCCGAACAAGCATATGTTATAAAGCCAAATGCTAGTAAAGAAAACGGTGCCATATAATATCTTAATTGGACATTTTTATCATGTACATGTCTATCAACTGCTAGTCCAAAAACTATTAGTAAACTTGATAATACTATACCCCAGACCATATAGTACAGGATTGATGCTATTTTTAAAAACCAGTAAGTAGTCTCAAAATCTGCATTAGTATAGGTGTATATTCCAAAAGCGATTAGAATTACTATTCCTATTATATATGTATAAATTGATAGTTTTCCTGTGAGAAAACTGGATTTTAATTCTTCCCATAGTAATAATATTTTTTTTTCCCATCTAAAAACTCTTATTAGTAGAAATAATCCTAAAGTTAGGACTATTGCTCCGAAACCTGCAACGAACATACCTAGCATTATAAAAAAAGACCAAACTATTAACACAAGAGCTAGTGGTAAAATAAATTGTTTTTGTACTTTTTCGTCTTCTAGTATTTTCATTATCCGATAATATTTATCTTCTAGTTCTTTGCTTTGTTTTACAGATACTCGGCTTACCGAAGTTATTTTTATTCTAGATTCTATTATAGGTATAACATATTCATCTTCTGCTCCATCTGAAATTAATAAAACATCATCTACTTTAGTTAGTTCTATTACTTTTTCTAGTTGTTGTGCTAATATCTCATCTGATTTAAAACCTACTTTTATATGCCCGCATACCGTTGCAATTTCTACATCTTTTCCTTCTTTTTTTAACTGGTTATATGTCATTAATGCGTAAAATATTGCATTCAAATCTGAATCTTCGGGGTCTGCTTGTCCTAGTCTATTTGCAGCAAATACATTGTTTTTATAGCCAACAATGGGGCTTATTATGCTTGCTTTCCTCCCGAAATCGTCATCGCGATCGATGTTTAAAATAAGAGTTTTCATATCTCCTACAGTTTGGGTATTATGTCAATGGTATATAAATAATATAACATAATTTTTTTATTTTATTGCTCAAGGTAAAAAAACAAAAAATATTTCCAACTGTTTTTATACACAAACAAATATTGCTACAGAGTATAATGCAAAAAGAAAACAGGATTCAAAAACTATCAAACTTACAATTTTTCCTTATGATGATGTTAGCAGTAGTATTTTGGGCGCTTGCATTTTCTTTTATACAGATAGGACTTGATAAACTCTCATTTATAAATTTGACAATAATGAGATTTTTTGTAGTATGTGTTAGTTTTTTGATTCTTATTGTTCTAAAAAGAAACTGGTTTTCAAAAATATATAAAAAAGATATACCTTCGATATTTTTATTGGGTTTTTTTGGAGTAATGGTATATCATTTTGGATTAAACTATGGTGAACAATATATAACTGCAGGTGCAGCAAGCTTAATTATTGCTACTTCTCCTGTTTATATTGTAATTCTTGCTGCAGTTTTTTTAAAAGAAAAAATAACATTTTTTAAATTTTTAGGGATAATACTTGCGCTTTTTGGAGTAATAATCATATCAATATTAGGAAGACAAGGTGAAAAGATACAGATACAAACAGCTTTTGCTGCAATCGCTGTGTTAATTGCGGCAATTTTTAGTGCATTTTATACAATTGCTGGGAAAAAATTGCTTAGTAGGTATAATGGGCTTTCACTTACAGCATATGCAATTCTTTTTGGAAGCATTATTCTTGTACCTTTGTCTATTTTTAATTCTTCTCTAATAAATGAGGTATCAAATATGCAGTTTGAAACATGGTTTGCAGTTATCTTTCTTGGTGTTTTTTCGACTGTTATTGGTTATGGTATATGGTATATGGCTCTTGAAATAAAAACAGCCTCAGAAATAAGTGTATATTTATATGCTATACCTGTTCTTAGTACTATTGCTAGCTACCTTTTATTTAAGGATACTATTACAATATTTTTTATTTTAGGGGGGATATTTGTTATAATTGGTATTGTACTTGTTAATATGAGACAAAAAAATTCAATAAATAAAAAATAATTACACAATAACTATGACAAAGATACTTTACATGGATAATATAGATGGTAATTACATAAAAGATTTTTCTGCGAATGTTATCAAAAACAAAGATGATTATATAATTCTTGATAATACTGCGTTTTATCCTATGGGTGGGGGACAGCCGTCTGATACTGGTTTTATAGAGTGGGATAATAAAAAATCAGAAGTAATGGAGGTTATTAAAAAAGGGGATGCTATAAAACATATAATTAAAGGTGAGAAACCCTCCGTGGATATACAAGTTCATGCAACAATTAATTGGGATATACGTTATAAACATATGAAAATGCATACAGCACAACATATTATCTCTGGTATCGTCTTTGATGATTATAAAGCAAGAACTGTCGGAAATCAGATTCATGCAGATTATTCCAGGGTTGATTTTCATCCTATTAAATTTTCAGATAAAGATTTAGAAGATATAGTTAAAAAATTTAATGAAATTATTTCAATGAATCTACCTGTAAAGATTTACGAGGAAGAAAGAACAAGTCTTGAAAAAAGAGTAGATACTCAAAGGTCAAACCTTGATCTTTTACCCAAGCTTATCTCAAATCTTAGAATAGTTGAGATACAGGGTTTTGACATTTGTCCATGTGCTGGAACTCATGTGAAAAATACAAGTGAGATACCACATATTAAAGAAATTAGAAGAGAAACAAAAGGAAAAGATACAGATAGAATTATTTATTCATTGGATTACTAAATTTGAAATTTTATTTCAACTGTTTTTATTTCATCTACTCCTTTTAGTGTTCTTAGCATACCACATATACTATTTTTTATAAATTCTGCTGGAAATTCAGATAAAGCTATGTTTTTCCCATTTACTTTTATAGTTATATCTTGCATAATTATTCTTCCTTATCTTTTATTTTTTCTTCTATAAAATTATATAGATATTCTAAATCACCTGTGTAATCTAATATAGTATTTTCTCTTTTTTGAACATCTCCTATACGAACCTTGAGAATATCTGTGTCTTTTGCACCTTCAATAATTATAATATCTATTTTTTCAAAAGTTGTTAAATATTTTATTATATTTTTTATTGAAAGTTTTTTCTTTATAATAAAATCAGTTTCAGATAGTGATGATAAAACAACTGGGTTTGCACCTATTTGTGCGTGTTTATAAGTATCTTTTTCTTGTGTATCAAAATTTATTTTTTTATCAGAACATTTTATTGTTGCAACTTTATATTTTGCTTCTTTTAATTTTTTTATTAAATCAACAATAACTGTTGTTTTACCTGTATTTGAATAACCATAGAATCCGATAACATATGGCTTCATATTTTCAAAACCACAAATTCAAAATACATTTTAAAGTTAACCATAAAAAAGAGATAGATGGACAGAAAACCTTACATTGCACTATTTATTAGTATTGTGTCAGTATCCTTTGCAGCTATACTTATAAAACTTAGTAGTGCAGAACCTTTATCAATTGCTTTTTACAGGCTTTTATTCACGACATTATTAATTCTTCCATTTGTAATTTTTTTTAAAAAAACAAGAGAAGAAATAAAAGAACTACCGAGAAAAACACTTTTAATAATGATAGGAATAGGTTTTATCCTTGCTGCACATTTTGCGTTTTGGATAACATCTCTTAGTTATACATCTGTTGCAAGCTCTGTGATATTAGTAACTGCGCATCCAATACTTGTTGGACCTGTTTCACATTTTTTCTTTAAGGAAAAACTATCAATAATAAATTCTATTGGAATTATAGTCTCAGTTATGGGTGTAATAATACTTGTAACTGGTAATATTCAACCTGGAGTAGAGACAATAGATACACTTGAAGGAAATATTCTTGCAATACTTGGTGGAGTGATGGCTGGTTTATACATTTTAGGTGGTAGAAAAATTAGAAAAACTGTTTCAGTTACATCTTATGCATTTATTGTTTATAGCATTTGTGCAATAGTTTTATTTGTTTTGTGTATAGTATTTAATTCTGAGTTGATAAATATCAGTCTAACTGATTTTGAAATTTTAATAGTTATGGCAATAGTAGCAGGTATATTTGGTCATACATTGTATAACTGGTCCTTAAAACATGTTAGAGCATCTCTGGCATCAGTAGCTCTGCTTGGAGAACCGCTAGGTTCTACATTTTGGGCTATTTTAATTCCAGCAATTGCACAAATTCCTTCCAACTACACAGTTTTTGGTGGAGCAATAATACTACTAGGTATTTATTTGACTGCTAAAAAAACTAAAACTATAATTTAGCAAGGTTTAAAACCATTTTTTTAATTTAGGGGGAAACATGACTGAAAAAAATAACACGAATAAAATTTTGACTATAGTGCTTGCGGTAATCATTTGTGTCTCTGCAATAGTTTTATTATATGTTAATTTACCAAAAGATGAAACAACAGATGATAATATTAATAATAATACAAATGGCTCTACAGATAATAATCAAACAGAGGAACCAGTAACAGTTCTCACTGTTATATATGGTGACGAAAAAATTAATTATACTATGGATGAGATTAAAGCGATGACTTCTTACACAGGTGAAGGTGCAAAAATAAATAAAAAGTTAACCATAACAGGTCCTTATAATTTTACCGGGGTAAAAATTTCTACATTTTTATCTGAATTAGAAGACCTACCAACTAACTATAGTATTAATACGACTTCAAGTGATGGATATTCACAACATTATACATATAAACAGATTCAAGGAACTGTAGAAAAATTAAATGAAACAAGAGGATCACTTGGTAATTCAAGTTTTACAATGATTATCGCATATATGCAAGAAGGAGAAGAGATAACAGATTCAGAAGATGGTCCTTTAATGATTGTTTTTGTTGATGATTATTATACAGACTCGGGATTATGGGCAAAACAGTTGGTATCAATAGAAATAATTTAAGAATAAAAAAATAACCACAAACTTTTTTTCTTTGTAGTTTATATTTGTTATTAATTTATGAGAAATATTGAGGAGCTTGTTAATACAGCTGAAAAATATAAAAAATCAGTAGTTCAACAAGAACTTAAAAGTAAAAAAAATACAGTTGCTTATGTTACAATTGATAATAATCCTCGTATTCTTAAATGGTTTGTACCTGGTCTTAAAAGACAAATGAATGTTGAATATTCTATTTTAAAAAAGGGTTCTACAGAGCTTAATATACCAGCAGTTTTTGAAATGGATGAAAAAAATAATGTGCTTGTTACAAAATATATAAATGGTGAAAACCTTTGTGATATTATAAACAATAAGGATATTAAGCAAGTTGAGAAACAAAGACTAATGTCGCTTCTTGCAGATTGGTTTAATGATTTTCATAATTTTTTCAAAAAAGATAAAGATTATGCAATAAGAGGGGATTCAACCCTTAGAAATTTTATTTTAACTGATAAAATATGGGGATTAGATTTTGAAGAATCAAGGATTGGTAGACCAGTTGAAGATCTAGGTGCTATTTGTGCATCAATTCTAACGACTGATCCGATGTTTACAAAAGAAAAATTTACTCTTTGTAAAATTTTACTTGATCGTTATGATGAATTAGCACCAGGTCGAATTACTAATGTAAATGATGAGATAGCATATGCTCTTCTTGAAAATATCCAGTGGAGACCTGGAGATGAAGAAGTTCTAAGAAAGCAAAGTAAAAAAATAAAGCAACATGGGATTTAATAACAATAGTTAAAAACTAATAAATAATACTGTTTTTTAACTAGGAGGTAGAGATAATGACTGATGATGAGTCGATTGAAAGCTTAGTTGATGAAGTATTAGCTAAATTTGAGATTAGTGATGAGCATATTGATAGAAGAAAACCTAAGCAGCCTACTTTTAGGTATTTATCACCTGAGGAAAGTAAAATTGAACTTGAAAAAGAAACAATTGAACAAGTATCAGTTATGACTAAGTCAGGTACACCAAAGGTTACAGTTGATAATGATTTTGAATTTGGTATGGGTGGCGATATAAATGCCATTGAAAACGTTATCAGAAGGCATCAAGAAAGTAGGAAGTTTAAAGAAAAATAGTTCTTTTCATAATTTTTAAATAATATGTTAGTATATCCAAAGAATAGATTATTATGGGGAAGGAAAAACTATTACCGGTTTTTGCTATTGCAGTTCTTATAATAGGTTGTTTTTCTTCATTGTATGTTAATGCAATAGAGGGAGACTCTAAAACTATTAAGATAAACAATGAAGAATATACTATCCGTCAGATTTTTAATTTTGCAAATACTAGAACTATTATTACTGATGATGGTGAAAAAACAGGTGTCGCTCTTGATGATTTAATAATAAACACTGCTAGTAAATGCTCTTCTTGTAATGCATATACTTTTAAATCAAAAGATGGTTATCAACAAACAGTTACTTGGGATTATTTGCAAAAAGGTGTTTTAACAGAGGATAATCGTATTTACTTTTCTGATACTGCTCATTCTTTCTGGGTTAAAGATATAGTTGAAATTGAGGTGGGCTAATAATGAATAAAAAAATGAAGCTTTTTGCGGGAATTTTAGTATTTGGTTCTCTTTGGGGTTTTTCTGAATGTATTATTGGTTCAGTTTTAAAAGATGCAGGATTGCCATATGGTTCAATAATGACTGGTGTTTTTGTCCTTATTTATCTTGTTCTTAGTAGAATGGCATATCGTCTACCAGGAATGCAATTGGGTATGGGTGTGGTAGCAGGTACTCTTAGAATCTTTAATCCATTTGGAGGATGTCATTTGTGTTCTGCACTTGCAATTATGGCAGAGGGTGCAATATTTGAGATTATATGGTATAGTTTTTCATTTGATTTTGATAATATGAAAAATATTACCAATCAGGTAAGTATGGGTGTTATAACAGCTTATCTTGTGTATATTGGTGGTTATATTGTAACACAGATTTTAACACCTATTGTTTCTGGTGTTGGTTTTTATGTTGAAAACCTAATTGTGTTTTTACCACGTATTCTTGCAAGTGGTCTACTTCCTGGTCTTATCGGTGCGTTTGTTCTTCCTGGTGTTTTGCAACTCAGTAAACTTGACTTGAAAATTAAAGATACATTTTATTATCCAACTACCTTTGGTGTTTCTGCTTTTTGTTGGATTGCTGTACTAGGTCTATGGTTTATGTGGGGGGCATAAAAACTTGAGTGATACACCAAAGAGTGTTAAAATCCTTAAGTTTCATGCTGAAAAATGTGATGGTGGTAGAGGATGTGAAAAAGCTTGTTCTCAGGTTCATTTTAAATCAGATGAAGGTGGAGGTAAATCCGCTATTCGTATTTTAAAAGATAAAAATGCTAAATATAAAATGCATGTTTGTGACCAACGTGGATTATGCCTTGATATGTGTCCTGTTGGTGCTCTTGTCCGTAGGAAAAATGGTGTAGTTTTTCTTGATAAAAACATTTGTATTGGTTGTCAGGCATGTGTAGGTTTTTGTCCTATTGGTGCTATGCGAAAAAGTGATGCACGTATTGAGCCTTTTAAATGTATTTCTTGTGGTGCTTGTGTTCGTGCTTGTCCAAATGGGGCACTTGAGCTTATAGAGGTAAATATTGAGGATATCAAGCAAGTAGTTTATCATAAGCTAGGAGTTGATAAATGATGATCAGTGGTCAAATTCCAGTAGAAGAATATGATACAGGTAATACCAAGCATAAATGGGATTTAAATAAACTTAAAATGGCACATAGAGTTGTTGCAGAATACACCTATAAAAAAGATGAAATAAAGAAGGGTTTTGCAAATAGAACTCTTTACATTAATCTAAGCACTAACGAAATTAAAGAAAAAAAAGTAACTGATGAGATGAAAAAGCTTTTCACAGGTGGTCGTGGTTTTGGACTTAAACTCTTATGGGATTCTATAAAACCTACAACTCGTTGGAATAGCCCTGAAAATGAACTAATAATTACAACAGGTCCTCTCTGTGGTACGACTCAGTATCCTGGTAGCGGTAAATCACTTTGTCTTAGTATTTCTCCTTCTACAGATATTATTTGTGATAGCAATGTTGGAGGTTTTTTTGGTCCTTATCTTAAGTTTACAGGTTTTGATGCAATTGAGATTCAAGGTAAAGCAAAACATGATGTAGTAATTTTAATCGATGGTGAGAAAGGAAAGGTTGTTGTTGAAACAGCGCCTCTTGAGGAAGCCAACTCGCATCTAGCAAATGAACAATTAACCTATATTTATGCAAAGGAAGATTCTGATAAAGCAAGACAGTTGATATCTGTTGTATCTACTGGAAAAGCATCAGAGCATAGTTACTGGGGTTGTATGAATTTTAGTTTTTATGATATTAGACGAAAAGTTTGTCGTATGAAACAAGCAGGTCGTGGTGGTCTTGGAACTATTTTGCGTGATAAAAAAATTAAGGCGATAATTGCTAAGGTTGAGAAAGTTACTGGTGTTTCAAATAATCCTGCTAATCCTAATAAAATCGCAGAGGTTGGTACTAAACTTCATCGTGAAATAAGGGATCTTGATCGTTATCAGTGTAATATGCGTGCTGTTGGAACTGGTCATTTGGTTGAAATAATGGATCAGTATGATCTTTTACCTTGTGAAAATTATAGGTTTGGAAGTTTTCCAAAAGCTTCAAAGATTTATTCCCCTAAGTTTTACGAGCTTTTCACAAAATTTATTCCTGATGGCTGCTGGTATGGTTGCACTATGGCATGTTCTAAAACAGTTGATGGTTTTGAAGTAATGACTGGGCCATACAAAGGTCAAAAGGTTACAGTTGATGGACCAGAGTATGAAACAATTGGTTGTGCATCAAATATGAGTCTTTGGGAGCCAAAAGAGGTACTTGAATTTAATTTTTATTGTGATACATATGGTCTTGATACCATTTCAGCAGGTACCTCTATTGCTTATTATATGGAAATGTATGAATATGGTATTTTAAATAAAAAACGTTGTGATGGATTGCAGTTATGTTTTGGAAATTTTGATGCAGTAATGGAATTTTTACATAGAATTTCAGAAGGTGATAAAGGTGAATTTGTAACTGTTGCTGCAAAAGGTATTCGTCGTGTTAAAGACTGGATTAAGGAAAAAGGCTGGGGTGATCCGTATTTAATCGAGGAATGCGGTATGGAGAGTAAAGGTCTTGAGTATTCTGAGTATGTTACAAAGGAGAGTCTTTCTATGCAAGGAGGTTATGGTTTAACTTTAAAGGGTCCGCAGCATGATGAAGCATGGCTTATTTTTATGGATATGGTAAATAATCAGATTCCAACTTTTGAGGATAAAGCTGAAGCTCTTCATTATTTTCCTATGTGGAGGACTTGGTTTGGACTCAATGGTCTATGTAAACTACCTTGGAATGATATAGAACCAGCAAATAATGCAGAGACTAAAGAACCTGCTAAGGTTCCTGAACATGTTCAAAATTATGTTGATTATCAGAATGCTATGACTGGTTGGAATGTTGATAAACAAGGGCTTATTCTTCAAAGTGAGCGTTGTTATAACTGGCAGCGTGCTATGAATGTTTTTATGGGTCGTGGTCGTCGTAAAGACGACTGGATTCCGTATAGGTCTATGGGTCCTGTAACTGAAGTTGAGTATATGAGTCGTAAAGAGCGTTATGATAAGCAGCTTGTTGAAAAAGTAGGTTTAAACCAAAATGATGTTGAAAAAATGAGTGTTTCAGAAAAAATAAAAACTTTATATGATTGGAAACAAGATCAATATCAGAAGCTTGCTGATGCTGTATACTATCGTCGTGGTTGGACTCCTAATGGTGTTCCAACGCCTCAAAAGATTAAAAAATTAGGTTTTTCTGATAAAAAAATGCTTGATATGCTTGAAAAAGTAATCTATGAAGATACAAAGAAGGGACTTAATCATTGGTGTGGTAAATACGGTAAAGGTGAAAAACCACCAAGTATTGACCCTAATTATTGGGAAAAATGGTAAAAGCCTTATGAATACTCAAAAATCTAATAAAATAAAAATGAAGTTACAAAAATCAAGTGTTGGGATAGCAGGTGCGGGTGGTCTAGGTTCAAATGTTGCAGTGAGTCTTGCACGTGCAGGTATTGGAAGGCTTGTCATTGTTGATTTTGATAATGTTGAGGAAAGTAATCTTACTCGTCAGTATTATTTTCGTGATCAAATAGGTATGGTTAAGGTTGAAGCCCTCAAGCAAACTATTCATCGTATTGATGAGTCAGTAAAAGTTGATATTTTTAATCATACACTTACGAAAAATACTATGGATAAGCCTTTTCATAATGTTGATGTTATTGTAGAAGCACTTGACAGTGCAGATATTAAAACTATGTTTATTGAAGAAGTTATGCAAAAATTACCTAATGTACCTGTTATTGGTTGTTCTGGTGTAGCAGGATACGGACATTCTTATAGGATTACTACTAAAAAACTTGGAAAATTATATATGGTTTACGATGAAAAGGCAAAAGATTGTAATGATGATGTCCTTATGGCACCTCGTATTATATTAATGGCTAATTGGCAGGCAAATATTGTCCTTGAGATTATTTTGGGTGAGGATAAGTGATAATAGTTAATGGAAAAAATGTTGATTTTGTTGAAAATGAAACAATATCTGGGTTACTTAAGAGAATGAAATATGTTTTTCCAAATGTTGTAGTTAAAATTAATGGTGAGCTTGTTAAAAGAACTGATTTTGTAGGTACTATTGTTCCTGATAATTCTGAGGTCTCTGTTATTCATATGATTAGTGGTGGTTAATACTACCCGATTATTGTAATAACACTAAACCCAAATGAAAATAAAAAATAGGTGGTATACATTAGTGTCCATGAAGGTGTATTTTCTAGGTGTCTTTGTTTTTTACTATCTTTAATCATCAAATAAAAAATGTAAGCGCTAGGTATTGCAAGAAATGTTAGTATGAAAAATTGTGGTGCTAGTATCCCACTATCAATAAGAATTGGAATAAAAGCAAATGGAAAAAACATAAATGGGAATGTAATTATTGCTGCTCTTTTCAGACCATATGTGTTTACTAGTGTTTTTGTCCCTGTTTTTTTATCAGCATATGAGTCAGTTATATCTTTTGTACTTGAGCCACCTATTAAAAATATCATTGCTATAAATCCTATTGTTAGAGGCAAAGTATCTATTGGGTTTCCAAATACGCTCCAGCTGGCGAGTATACCTAGAAGTCCTCGTGGTATTCCAACCCATAGCTGGTTTACAAATAGTATGTCTTTGTATCTTGGTGGAACTGAATATGTTACTGTAAAAAATGTTATCATAAAAACAAATACTAGAAAAATTGGATTTATTAATAAAGCAAGTGAAATTGATGTTGTGTATAGTAGTAAAGAAATAATTATTGCTTCTTTTTTTGACACTATTCCTTTGCAGATTGGTCTGTACGGTTTTGATATTTTATCTGATTTTATATCTGTTACTTGATTTAGAACGTTTGATGCAGCATTTAGTATTGCAAGAGATATGCTTGCAGGGAGTATTATTGTCAAAAAGAGATTTACAATATCATCTGTGTTTCGATTGTATTTATAGCTTGCAATCATGATACAAATTGAAACAATTATTGGTGCAAGTAGTGTAAAGGGTCTTACAAGCTCTATGTATGCTTTTAGTCTGTTTTTAATTTGATTTTCCATAAAACCTCTTATTGAGTAGATTTTATGATTAATAATATATAAGAATTCCTTTACAATCATTGTCGAAAATAAAAAATATTTAAATAAAAAATAAAACCATTACATGAAGGATAAAATATGCAAAAAATAAGAGCCTTTATAGCAATAGACATACCTGTTTCACAAAAAGTAACTGAAATTATAAATGAACTTAAAAAAACACAAATAAATGCAAAAATAGTGGAAACAGAAAACATGCACTTAACCCTCAAATTCTTAGGAGATACAGATGAAAACCTAATCGATGAAATAGAAAAAATAATAAAAGACACAATAATAGACACGCAACCTTTTGAAATAATACTAAAAAACGTAGGAGTATTTCCAAATCAAAATTACATAAAAGTAGTGTGGATAGGTGTAGAAAACACAGAACCTCTAAAAAAAATTGCAGAAACAATAGATACAAAACTAAATAATCTTGGATTTGAAAAAGAAAAAAGACCATTTTCTGTGCATCTGACAATTGCAAGAATAAAAAGCGCAAAAAACAAAGAAAAACTAATACAATTAATAAATAAATATCAAAACACTGAATTACAAAAAATAAAAATCAATAAAATAATCCTTAAAAAAAGCACTCTTACACCAAAAGGTCCAATCTATACAAACCTTAAGGAAATCAAACTTGGAGAATAAAATGTGGTTGTTACTATTTGGACTAGCAAATCTTATACTTTTTGTATTTGCAGTATTTTTTTTATTAGATATAAAACAAATTAAAAAAATTAAATTTACCCCAGGATTCTTTATTCAAAAAATACTTGAAAATATACAACCACTTTTAATTATTATAATAATCGTAATATTTCATTTAATAGAAGTAAAAATAATAGATCCATATGTTACAAACTGGGTAAGCTATGATTATGCAAACATAATAAAAAATTTAGAAAATGGGTTTGTTTATAGTTTTACAAAGTATTGGGTACCTGGAATACTTCATTTCTTTGTAATTATATACATATTTGTATATACATTCACATTATGGTTTGCGCCATTGTATTTTATAATTGCAGATAAAAAACAATCCATTAAAACTCTTGCATATGGCCTACTAATAGTCTATCTAGTTGCACTACCGTTTTATTTATTTATTCCAATTTCAAACGTATATACATATTACAGTAGTCCTTCAGCATTAGAAATTATAATACCATCTATTGAAAATTTTTTTTATGCAACTACAACGGTAAACAATTGCTTACCTTCACTTCATACTTCAATGACAATTCTAGTTGCGTATTGTTTTTCACTCACCGGTAATAAAAAACTAAAATACTTTGGAATTTTTGTAGCAATAACTGTTATTATCTCAGTTTTATATCTTTCTATACACTGGTTTATAGATGTCTTTGCAGGAATAATAATATCGCTAGGGGCAATCTTCTTATTAAAGCGTTACATCAAGGATAAATGAAAAATGAATAAAATAGAAAAACAAGTACTTGAAAAAATTACACCAACACACGAATACCGTGAAAAAGTCAGAGAGATTGTAGAAGAAATAAGAATAATTCTGAAAAAAGAAATAATAAAAAGAAAACTACCTGTTACGATACAGCTTGTTGGTTCAATTGCAAAAGATACCTATTTGCAAAATAATATGGATATTGATTTTTTTATTTGTTTTCCATCAAACTTTAAAAAAGAAGAGATTGCAAAAAATGCTCTTTCAATAGGCAGAAGCTTTCTAAAAAATACTGAAGAGTCATATGCAGAACATCCATACTTGCGTGGTTATTACAAGGAGTTTTATACAGAGATTGTTCCTTGTTATAAAATTGAAAATGCAGAGCAAAAACTCTCTGCAGTAGATAGAACTCCTTTGCATACAAAATATGTAATGGATAATATAACACAGAGTCAAAAACAAGAAGTTAGACTATTCAAACAGTTTCTAAAAGGAATTAACTGTTATGGTGCAGAAGCGCAAATACAAGGTTTTTCAGGTTATCTATGTGAAATAATTATATTATATTACAAAACATTTGATAATACAATTAAAAATGCTAGTAGATGGGAGAAACAAACAAAATTATCACTTACAACAAAAGATTTTCTTGATTTTGATACCCCTCTTGTATTTATTGACCCTGTTGATTCAAATAGAAATGTTGCTAGTGTACTTACAAAAGAAAATTTTGATCTGTTTGTTAAGGCCTGCATAGAATATACTAAAAATCCAAAATATTCTTTCTTTTTCCCAAACCCTTTAAAATCATGGTCTTTAGGTAAAATAAAGGAAATAATAAAAAAGCAGGATTGTAAATATCTTGGTATTAAATTTGAAAAACCAGATATTATTGATGAGAACTTATATCCACAGATTAGAAAAACAGCAAGATCTGTTTTAGAAAATTTAGAAAGAAATGATTTTGAGGTATATGATACAACATATTTTGTTGATGAAAAAAATATCTATGTTATAATTAAAATTCATAAGGATGATCTTAGTGAAACAATTATTCATATAGGGCCTCCAATTATAAAAAAAGAAAATGCAGAGGAATTTTTGAAAAAATGGGAAAACAACAAATTAGTTATAAAAAAACCATATCAAAAAAATAATAGGTGGTATGTAGAAATTAAAAGACAATATATAGATGCAAAAAAATTTTTAGAAAAAGAATTTGAAAAACTAAGTCTTGGAAAACACATTGATAAGGTTGTAAATAAAAAATATAGAGTTTTAGAAATAGACAGTCTATTAAGTGAAAACTTAAATTTTTTCTGGACAAATTATCTAGATGATAAAATGTCCTGGGAACGGTAAACTATTTAACAATTTAAGTAATCTTTATTTTAGATGAAAACACTTGGGGTGTACACAAAAGACTTCTCACTTTACTATGATTTATTAAAAGTTTTAAGGAAAAGAAATATTGCTTACGTTTCACTTTCTTCTTTGAATCATATTCCTAGCAAGATTGGAGTGATTCTTACATCAAACAGTGAACTTCATGATGTAAATTCTTCAAAGGTGATAGCGGCTGATGCATATGATACAGTTGAGCATGCAGTAGATCTCGCTATTCAGATGCTTATCGGAAAGGACTTGTATTCAAAGATTTACATTGGGATAGATCCTGGGGATTATCCAGGTATTGCAGTAGTTGGAGATGATATACTTCTTTCAAAAATAAGTGTTGATAGTCCTGGGGAGGTTCTTTCTAGTGTTAAAAGAATTTTAAAAGAGTATCCTGCTACTCAAACAATAATACGTATAGGGCATGGTTCAATTATAATTAGAAATCGTATAATTAATTCTCTTATTAGGTTAGGGATAACTATCGAGATTGTTGATGAAACAAAAACTACACCAGGTCCTAAGATAAGTAGGCCTAAAAGAGATAGCGAAGCAGCAGCGATGATTGCACTAATGCGAGGTGGACGAGTTCAAAGTAGACTTGAATTGGAACCAACACGAGGTGAAATAGTGAATATACAAGAAAAAAGCAGAAAACTTACAAATGGAAGGTTTTCGATTTCAAAAAAAACTGCAATAGATGTGATAAATGGTAAAATGAGTCTTAAAGAAGCTATAGAAAAAGAAAAAAAGTGTAAATAACCCAAACGTTTATGAGGATGTCTCTTATGTGTATTGGGTAACAATAATGAATGTGAAAAGAGCACTTATAAGTGTTTCAGATAAAACTGATTTAGCTGATTTTGCAAGGGAATTATCAAAACTTGAAGTAGAAATATTATCAACAGGTGGAACAGCACGTTTTTTAAAAGAAAACAATGTAAATATAATAGATGTATCAACTATTACGAATTTTCCAGAGATGCTAGATGGTCGAGTAAAAACCTTACATCCAATAATACATGCTGGTATCCTTGCAAGAAGAGATATTCCTGAACATATAAAAACTTTAGAAAAATACAAGATTAAACCATTAGATTTGCTTGTTGTAAATCTTTATCCTTTTGAAGATACTATTAAAAAATCAAAGGTTTCAATGGAAGAAGTAATAGAAAACATAGACATCGGTGGTCCAACGTTAATTCGAGCAGCTGCTAAAAACTACAAAGATGTAATAATTATTACAAATAGAAATCAATACAAAACTGTTTTAAAATCACTACAGGAAAAAGGAAACCTTAACATTGCTGATAGAGAGAAACTTGCAATAGAGGCGTTTTCACATACTGCACAATACGACTGTATAATATCAAATTATCTTTCAAGTAAATGGACGGATGAGGTGTTACCTGAAAATAAGACTATTACAATGAGAAAAAAACAAGATATGAGATATGGTGAAAATCCACATTTAAAAGGTGGGTTTTATAAAGCAATACCTGAAACTTTAGAGCCATGTATTACAAACGCATTAAAACTACAGGGTAAAGAATTATCATATAATAACATCCTTGACTCAGATGGTGCAATAGAGGCTATTAAAGAATTTACAGATCCTACATGTGTGATTATTAAACATGCAACACCCTGTGGAATTGCTAGTGCAAAAAACTTACTTTCTGCATGGAAAGATGCATATGCGACAGATACCTATTCACCTTTTGGCGGAGTAATAGGTTTCAATAGAGAAGTAGATAAAAATGTCGCAGAGGAGCTCTCAAAACTGTTTTTAGAAGTAATAATAGCACCAGGATATAATAAAGAATCACTTCTTGTTTTCAGTGAAAAAAAGAACTTAAGATTACTAAAACTAGAAGGAATTGATAGAAAAATCGGTAGAAGTGGAATGATATATAGAAGTGTCGTAGGTGGATTTCTTTCACAAGAGCGAGATATTAAAATGACACCACAAAAAGAATGGAAGGTTGTAACAAAAAAGAAACCTACAAAAGAAGAATTAATGTCAATGGACTTTGCAGTAAAATGTGTAAAACATGTTAAATCAAATAGTGTAGTATTTGTAAAAGATACACACACAGTTGGAATTGGTGGAGGACAAACAGCTCGTGTTGATGCCACCTGGATTGCTACAAACAAGGGAAAAGAAAACATAAAAGGAAGTACAATGGCATCTGATGCATACTTCCCGTTTAGGGATGCTGTAGATGTTGCAGCAGAAGCAGGAGTCACAGCTATTGTGCAACCTGGTGGGAGTATACGTGATGAAGAAGTTATACAAGCAGCAGATGAACATAAAATTTCAATGGTTTTTACTGGTCAAAGATATTTTAGACACTGATACAGAGTTAATCACTGGTTTTTAAGCTGATTTCATTTTACAAAAAACTAATATTTCAATTCAAGAAAAAGATAGTATAAAGTACTAATTCTTTTCCAAGGAAGGTGCATCTCGTATCGTAGCGAGAAAATCCAGAATTAATCTACTTGCTACATGCGATGTGATTCCAACAAGATTATATAATGGATTTACCTCGACGAGGCGATATGGACATTGACTTTAATTAGTAAAAGAAACCTATAGAATTCGTCTAAAATCTCTTCTTTTAGAAAAGAACACATAATAAAATGTCCTAGAGAGTAAAAAAAGAACGAGGGAGAAAGCGTTGCATTCTCTTTCTTTTTTATTTTTTTCAAATTATGATATATCTTGACAAATGAGAAAAATCTTTTAACAAGACTAATATTTCGGTTTTAACACCAAAAAGCTTGGGGAGAAAAAAAGTTTATGACTACAAAAAAAGAAATCGAAGATGTTTTAAACATAATTAAAGCAAAATTTGGTGATCCTAAATTAAAACCACGTTTTGTTGGTTTCTCTAAGAACATGCAGTTTACATTTCCCGACCTTAAAACAACTTATTTGATGAAAGTTAACAATGGAGTAGTACAATCAGTTTTAGAAGAAAATATCCCTACACCAGATATACATGTAACAATAGAGAGTAACATCTTCATTGATATTTTGAATAAAAAAACAAATCCTATGACTGCGTATCAAACAGGTAAATTAAAAGCAAAAGGTAACCTTAATGATCTATTGAAGTTACAGAAATTATTATAAAAAAATTTGTTAAAGTATTATTAAAACTCAGATGTCTATTATTGTATTTGAGATGGTAAAATATGAAAGCGTTTGTTACATCTCCCTTTAATGAAGTAGGTTTCCAGATACTGAAAAAGTACATGGCAATAACATATGAAAACTGGCGTGAAACCGGTATTCTATATCGTGATTCAAATGAGTATATCCAGAAGATTAAGAAAGAAAAAGCTGATGTTCTGATAACTGAAGGGGATATGATCGATGCAGATGTATTGTCCTCATGTGATATAAAGATCATTGGTGTTTGTCGAGGCTACCCGGATAACGTGGATATGGAGATTGCTACAAAAAAAGGCATTCCTGTTTTTTTTACGCCAGATAGAAACGCTGATGCTGTTGCTGATCTAACTGTTGGCCTGATGCTTTGTCAACTGCGTCATATGACTGAGATAGATAGAATTTTAAAATCTGGTACTTTTTTTGTTGACTCTGGTGAAAAATTAGCTGAAATATATCAGCGTTTTCTTGGTTGGGAGCTTGGTGGTAAAACAGTTGGTATCATAGGTCTTGGTGGGGTTGGATACAGAGTTGCTAAAAGGTTGAAATTTGGTTTTGGCACAAATATTTTGGTATATGATCCTTATATTGATGAAAAAAAAATAAAAGAAATTGGTGGTAAAAAAGTAGATTTAGAATCACTACTTAAAAAATCCGATCTTGTATCTCTTCATCCAAAGGTTACCGATGAAACCCTTAGTATGATTGGTGAAAAAGAGATTAAATTAATGAAATCAACTGCGTATTTTTTTAATACTGCTAGGGCTGCTCTTGTTGATGAAGATGCGTTATTTAATGCATTAAAAGAGAAACGCATTGCTGGTGCGGGTCTTGATGTTTTTGGTAGTGAACCAGTTGATTCAGATAACCGTTTTCTTGAGCTTGATAATGTAACAGTTACTCCTCATTCTGGCGGGTCAACATTTGACTCAGAAATTAAGCAGTCTCTGATGATAGCTGAAGATATTGAAAAATATTTGAATAAGAAAAAACCAAAATTTTTGAAAAATCCTGAGGTTATTAAAAAGTGAGGAATATGAGCCAATATGTTTTAGCATTAGATTTTGGTCATGGCGGCGGAAGAGCTATTTTTCTTGATCTTGATAGTGGAAAATGTTTTTTCTCTCGCAAAGGATGGAGTTATTACTCACCAGAAGATGATACTTATAGAAAAGAATTTGTGCCTGATGATTTTTTTAACACGTTTTGTCATCTTGTAAGTGATTTAGTAAAAAAACATAAAATAAAACCAGAGGATGTTGTTGGAATTAGTACAGCTAGCATGAGACATTCCAATGTTTTTTTAGATAAAAATGGGAAAGAAGTTTACGCTGGTTCAAATACTGATATCAGGGGTTTATTTTATCAAGATGTAGTCGAAGAAAAAGCGGGGGTTGATCTCTATAAACTTACTGGCCAATGGCCCCCACTAATGTTCATGCCCTCCAGGTTGCTATGGTTTAAAGAAGAGAGACCAGAAGTTTTCAAAACTATAAAACATGCGGTTTGTACTGGTGATTGGTTGAACTATAGGCTTACCGGTGTTATCGCAACTGAGCCGTCTCTTGCATCTGCTACAATGTTATTTGATTTAGAGAAAAAAAGATGGTTATCTAGTGTAGTTGATGCATTGGGTTTAGATGGCATAAATTTACCCGATGTTCATAATGCTGGGGAACAATTTGGTGAACTTAAAAGTGATGTTGCAAAAAAAATGAATCTTAAACAAGGGATACCTGTTTCTCTTGGCGGTGGTGATACCCAGCTTGGTTTGCTTGCTTGTTCAGGCGTTAATGATAATGATATTTGTGTGGTAGCTGGTACTTCAACGCCAATCATGATGGTGTTACCAAAACTAATTGTTGATGAGAAGAGGAGGATTTGGACAGGTTGCCATGTTCTCCCAGGTAAATGGATATTAGAAGGTAACGGTCAGATGGGTGGTCTTTCTTATAGCTGGTTGAATGATAACTTTAAGAATTTACTAGGAAAAGAGGAACAAGAAACATATACATACATGGAGAAACTAGCATTAAATATCTCTCCCGGTTCTGATGATATGATTGCATCTCTTGGCGCAGAGATTTTTGACATAAATGAACTCTCAGTTGTAAGACCAGGTATATTTACATTCCCGCAACCTGGTCATCCAATGAATACTAATCCCGCGACATTTGGTCATTTCATAAGGTCAACACTCGAGAATGTATCTTATGCTATCAGAGGTAACATTGAGCAGATAGAAACAATTGCCAATAAAAAGAATGGCGAGTTAAAGGTTACAGGTGGGATGAGCAGAAGCAGATTATGGTTAGAGATATTATCTGGGGTAACTGGGAAAAAAGTTTTAGCAACAAAAGATAGTGATGGAACAGCAATAGGCTGTGCAATATGCGCAGCAGTAGGCTCTGGTATCTATGATGATTTTAAAGATGCGTTAAAAGAAATGGTTAAGTTACAAAAAATTGTAACGCCAAAAACTGGATTAGTAGAAATCTATGAGAGATCTTATAATAACTGGAAAGAATGGTATGACAGAATAGGTAAATTATAGAAAAAATTGAGGTGAATATAGATGGAGTATGAGAATCTAAGAAAACAAGTGGTTGATGCTGGATTGAAAATGTTTCGTATGGGGATGACACATGGTACTTCTGGGAATATTAGCTGTCGTGTTCCAGATAAAGAAAAAATGTTGATAACCCCAAGTAATATTCCCTACGAAGAAATTAAAACAAAGGATATCATCCTTGTGAATTTTGCTGGTGAAGCTGAGGAAACAGGACGTAACCCCTCTTCAGAAACGCCTTTTCATCTCGCGATATACAAAAACCGAGAAGATGTTAGAGGTATTGTTCATAGTCATTCAGTATATGCTCTTGCTGTTGCAACAAGTGGTAAAACAGTCCCAGTTTTTCTTGATGAAATGTTTTCAGATATTGGTGGCGAGTTGGTAGTTGCTGATTATGGTTTACCAGGAAGTGAGGAGTTAGCAAAAAATGTGTTAGCAAAATTAGAAGATAAGAACGCGTTACTTCTTTCAAATCATGGTGCTGTTTGCTGTGGTAAGGATCTGAAAGAAGCTTTTCATGTCGCTGAAACAATTGAAAAAATATGTAGAATTTTTGTTCTTTCATCAGTACTTAATGAAGTAAAACCTCTTCCTGCAGATGGCGTAGAATATCAACGTATGATGTACGAGATGAAAAAAGAATTTTAACGCTTTGTTTTTTTCAACCTGTGATATATCTTTTCAAAAATACTAGCTATACTCCATAGTATAACTGTTAGTACGATAAGATAAAATCCAGATGACAGACCCCAGGATGCTGAAATCTCAACGTAATCTTTTGAACTCAGTGGTAAAATCTCAAGCGTACCTGTTCCCTGTAGGCTTCCAAGACCAACTTTGGTAAGCTCCCCAAATGCATAAGTGAAAATACTAACTGTTAGGATTAAAAGAATTATTCCAAATACATGAAGAACAACTGATATTTTTTTACGTTTTTGAAGTAAAATACTTCCTAATATAGGTAGAATACTAACCGCTGCAACGATTGTTATTGCAAATAGAAAAGTTGTAAATTCAGCTGGAACGTTTGCTAACTCAGATTCTTGTACATTGTTAGCAAAAGTTGTTGTAATCATAGTCTGAGGAAGTAGATATGTATTAGTTGTTCTTTCAACAGAAGAAGCATTTGATCCATATAACTGCCACCAGGGTAGAACCAATGCTGCCAATATTAGCGCGATACCTAGAATTTTTAAGAATGTTTTAAGGCGTATTTTTTTCAAAATAGCGAGTACCAATGAAAGAAGAGTTAATACCCCTGCTCCGGCCATTATAATACTAGGGAAAATGGGTTCTTTTGATGTTACTAGATACGTAGTTTCATCTCTTAGTATATCAACGGCTTTTTCTCCGAGATTATTTTCATTATCGGAGGCTCCTACGATATAGGATCCCCCAGGTATTTCAAAAACGGTTACGCCATCTTTATCTGTTATATCCTGTAATGTTTTATTATCTCTTTTGATGACTATTTTTGTATCTCCAAGAGGACTTCCTCTAGCGTCATAAACATTTACAGTGAATTTAAAGATGGCTGAAAAAATCATACTTGCTGTGTCTTCATCAGGGATTTTGACTGTTTTTTCATCAAGATAGTTTTTATAAGAAATCTGTATTTTGTATGTTGATGATGGAAGGTTTATGAAATTGTAAATACCTGGTTTTTCTTCTTGTGATTGGATGTTTAATGGTGTTTCCATTTCATCGCTAGTCATAATAGGTATGATTTTTATACCAGGTGGTAAATCAAGTTTATCTTTTACTATTAATTTAAGGTTTGAAAGCGTAAGCTTAATTTTTTCCTCTTTTTGTAGTAAACCTATTTTTATTTTTTTTTCATGTATTTTGAAACCATTGTAAATGATTCTCATCTGATAATTACCTGTTGGTGCAGCAATTGTGGTTTCTTCTTTTTCAGTGGTTGTTGCCTCTGCAATACTCATGTTTCCAAGAATTAGATAGCACTGTGCATTTGGTACAGGTTTGTTATTTTGATTATTAACCGTGATTTTTATTTCTCCTTGCTGATGGCAAAAAATATGGGTTGTAGTATCCTTTTTTAGATCAATGGTTTGTACTCCAACGTATTTGTTTCCTTCCTTAGTTTTAATGTAGATTTTTATAACATAGCTTCCTGTTGAAAGTTCGGGGAAAACAATTTTTTTGAAAAGTGAAATGTTTCTCCAGTCAAAAAGACCAAAAATCATCTTGGTTATCTGGTATAGGGTTTTATTTTCAAAATCAAGATTCATATCCCCTGCTAGTGATAATCTACCGCATACACCAGTTGATTGGAGACTTCCATTTTTATACAACTCTGCATAGGTACAGGAAAAGTTTTTCCCTGTAAAAGTAGAGAGTAGTGAACCCATTGGAAATGATGGAGCAAAATGAGTTTGAACTTTTAGAGTGTATTTTTCTTCTTTTTCTTTTACACTACTAACGTTTCCGCTAAGTGTCGGTCGGTTTTTAACAAGTGATTGGAAGAGAACTGCTTCATTTTCTACATCCTTGTAACTATTTAATTCTGTTGTGAAAAATTCTGCATCAAACTCAGCACGAAAATCAGATGGTATGGAAAGATCAGGTGAACCACTGGATTTATATGCATTTCTAAAACATCCTACTCCTGAGGAGTATGCTTTTAAGCCTGGTATGTCTGCTTCTTGTTTTTGACTACCTTTTAGTTGAATACCATCTTGTTCGTCTTTACCTGATTTCACAATATTGTTAGACGAAAAAATCAGGGCATGTGCTTTCCCTGTTTCACCGTTATCAGCGCAAACCCAGGGATGAGTTCCAAGGTCACTATCGTCTTCAACTGATATTAACCATTCTTCATTTCTTGCTGTAGGGTTGGTATCTGCTTCTATTTGTTTTACAGTTTCATCTTTATTATAAAAATGAATATAGGGTAATATTTCGCCAGTGTTTAGGAAAGTGTTTGCTTCACTTCTTGTTTTAAATCCACTCGTAAATGCATATTCTCCATCTATCTTTTCTTCTCCGGCTATGTGAATATCCTTTAAAGTCTCATGTTTTACATTTACACAAATTCTTTTGATATCTACTGGGGAATAATAATATTTGTAAATATTGGTTGTTTTGGCATCATCTCGGGAAGTAGTACTTACAATTCCAAACTGTACCATTAGGTTTCCGTCAACGAAAATTTCATTTGAGAGAAGTTTCATACGTGTAGTGATGGTATCCTGACCTACAGGTAAACTTGTATCTACGTATTGGAAACAAAAAGAAGCAAGTCTATCCCAGTATTTATAACTTAAATCTTTCTGACCTTTACTCTGCCTGAAAATCATCTGTGAGGCGTACTCAGTCATCATCATTCCTTGAAGACCAACACCGTAGACACAAAAACCTTCGTCCATTATTTTATAATAATCAAAATCAGCTTTTTGGCCAGGAATAGGTTCATAATAATAATGTTCTTTTGTTAGGACTACATGATCTGGGTAGACAACCTTTGGTTTTCCAGTATCATCATAATAAACATAATATGATTCCTTACCATTAGCCTCTTTAGGTATGAGGAAAACAAGGCTACATGCTTTTATATGGGTATCATCAGTGTGATCAAGATTATATGTTTGTGATTCTAGCTCATACCAAGTTTTTCCATCCCAGCAACAAATCCGAACTGAGTGTTCATCTGTATTCTTAGCAAAACAAGGGTCATTAAAGGTTATTCTGATATCAACTGGTTGATATTTAGCTATTTCAAGACTTGTGTCAATCTGGATATCTAATTCTTGTCTATACGAAAAGTTTTGATCCCACCATGGAACATTTAATTGTGAAGAAACAGGGATATTAATTATAGAGAATAGAAGAAGTAGAAAAACACTAATTATTCCACTTTTTTTCCAAAGCATAATCTATCAAATTTCCCCGATATAAGGATAATTTACATCTTTTATCTAATTTTATTTATTATTTATATTATACAAAGGATATATAAGTAGTTTGTTACACATATATTCCCCATAAATAACAACTTAGATATTTATCTAAAAAATTTTAAGTATAAAACATAAATATGATTTATTTCGTGAGAGGCTAAAAGCAATGAACAAAATAAAGGTTGTAAAACTTAAAAATACAAAAGAATTTTTTGAAGGAGACGAAAAATGTAATCTTTATGTTAAAAACAATAAACTAGTATTTGGTACATCTTATCTTGAATCAGGGAAAGAGGGAATAGTCGATCCTGGTCATAAATATGGGGAAGAAATCTTTTTTATTGTTAAAGGAAAGGTAACATGCAAATTTTCCAAAGAAAGTAAGAATTTAGAAGAAGGCGATGCTGTTATTATACCTATTAGTGAACCCCATAAATTAATCAATAAAAGTAAACAACCGGTACTTGTTTGTTGGGCTTTAGCTCCTCCAGACGATTAAAAAATTATTTTAATGAGGTATAAACTATGAATTATATCTTAAGTATTGATGCAGGAACCACAGCGTTTAAAACCTCTCTTTTTAATGAAAATGGAAGGCTACTTGGTATTTCTACCCATGAATATGAGTTGCTAACACCTACATCGTTGGCTGTTGAATTACCAGCTGAGACGTTTTGGAATGCATTTAAATCAGGGATAAAAAACGTGTTGCAGAAGACAAAAGTGAATCCTAGTGATATTCGAGCACTAGGACTTTCAGTTCAGGGGGAAACCTTGTTGATGATTGATAAAAAAGGCAACCCCCTAAGAAATGCAATAATTTGGTTGGATAATAGAGCACAGAGAGAAGCAGAAATTTTATCAAGAGAGTTTGATGTAGATCATTTATCATATCACATCACAGGACAGGTTAAGATTGTTCCCACTTGGCCTGCATCAAAGATTTTTTGGATTAAAAATCATGAAAAAAATGTTTTTGATAAGGTATACAAGTATCTTTTGCTTGAAGATTATCTGATCTACAGAATGACTGGTGAACTTGTAGCTGAGGGCTCTTTACTCTGCTCAACAGTATATTGGAATATTTCCACAAAAAAATATTGGGATGAAATGTTAGAATACCTGCATATTTCAACCAGTCAGTTACCATCTATCAAAGAATCAGGTGAACCTGTTGGAAATATTAAACCAGAGGTTGCTAAAGAACTAGGATTATCATGTAAAACAATTGTTTCAACAGGTGTGTTGGATCAAGCAGCAGGAGCAATGGGTGTAGGTAACTTTGAACCAGGTGTCTTTTCAGAAAATACTGGTGCTGCACTAGCAATATGTGCTACTTTAAAGAGACCTGTTTTTGACAAATTTGGCAGGATGCCTATTCACTATCATGGGATCCCAAATACTTACATGGCGCATACCTTCACCACAGGCGGTATGGTTCTAAGATGGTATCGGGATAATTTTTACAAGGAAGAAATGAAAACCGCAAAAGCCAAAGAAATCGATCCATATGATTTAATTGGAAAAGAAGTTGAAAAAATCCGGCCGGGTTGTGAAGGACTAGTTATGTTACCACATCTACAGGGCGCCATGGCGCCTGAAGCCAACCCAAAAGCAAAAGGAGTTTTTTATGGGTTTACACTAAAACACACTAAAGCTCATTTTGCACGGGCGATAATGGAGTCTATCGCCTGTATAGTTAGGAGAAACATCGACGTGTTAGAAGAACTAAAAATCCCAGTAAATGAAATTAGGGTTCTCGGTGGAGGAGCACGAAGTAATATCTGGAATCAAATTAAAGCAGATATAACAAGGAAAACCATTCTTCGTACTGAAAACGAAGAAGCAGCATGTCTTGGAGCAGCGATTTTAGCTGGGAAAGCCGTTGGTATATATGGTAGCATAAAAGAAGCATCTAATAGTATGGTGAGAATAAAGAAAAAATTTGAACCAAAAAAAGAAAATATGGAGGTTTACAAAGAGACCTATAAGACGTATATGAAACTTTATGATGATCTTTACGGATTGTTTACCATTGGAAAATCTGAGACCTAATTTTTTAGATGTTTTTTTTCTTAACTTGACATTGTCAGATTAGATTTTTTTTAGGTTAACCCCTGTAATCAGCACAACACCAATAAATTTTCATCTGCTTTTCTCCATCCATAAGAAGGTGGATGGGATGCAGTATGAAGTTTAA